>Ga0302315_10001065_pt1 | contig 29049 bp, 34 predicted proteins | sample III_Palsa_N3_1_FD_200532 | JGI IMG/M metagenome (GOLD analysis project Ga0302315, IMG submission 200532) | Peat permafrost microbial communities from Stordalen Mire near Abisko, Sweden - III_Palsa_N3_1 | ecosystem: Environmental > Terrestrial > Soil > Palsa > Peat permafrost | place: Sweden...
CTTATCGGTTCTTAATCTAATAATAGTTCCGCAAGCATTTATTATAGTTCTATTGGCGTAATAGAAGCGCTATTGGGGTTAAAAAAATATAAAAGGTTAGTTGTGATTTGATTTTTGTTTAATTATTTTTGACTAATATTAAACAAAATGATTCACTACTCTATTCACCAGCTGGAAAAACTCTCGGGTATAAAAGCTCATACAATACGTATATGGGAGCAGCGCTACAAAATCCTGGAGCCATACAGAACAAATACTAACATAAGGTATTACGACAATGGTCATTTAAAAAAACTATTAAATATAAAAAGCCTGCTCAATAACGGCTATAAAATATCTGCGGTAAGCCAACTATCTAATGAACAGATAATTTCGTACCTTGATGGAATAACCAATCAAAACGATGCTTCTAAAGAGGATATTTTCATTCATCAGCTAATAGAGTCCGGGCTTAATTTTAGTGAATCGCGATTTGAAAAGGTATTTTCTAACGCCATACTCCGAATTGGGCTGGAGGAAACGTACATCAAAATTATTTACCCTTTACTGGAAAAAATAGGCTTAATGTGGTGCCAGGAGCAGTTAAACCCGGCGCAGGAACATTTTATTTCTCAGCTTATTAAACAAAAACTTTATTCGGCTATAGACGCTTTGCCTGCCGCCGAAAACTCTAAACATTCCTACATCCTGTTTTTGGGGGAGGAGGAGGGGCACGATATAGGGCTGTTGATGGCAAATTATATGCTGCGGTTAAAGGGAGTTAAAGTAATATACCTGGGGCCTTATGTGCCTTTAGAACATTTAAAAATGACCGTGGAGCATTGCAAGCCCACCCATTTAATGACCTTTTTGAAAGAATATGAAGTGAAAGGGTATAAAGAACGCTATATAAATGAGTTATGCGCTTGTTTCCCGCAACAGAGCCTGGTTTTTGCGGGCCATGTTCCTGCGGAATATCAATTGAGGATGCCCGCCAATTGTGCATTTGCCAGTTCTATAAATCAGTTTAAGGATCTACTAAATTAGATTTGTTTAATTAAACATACCATAAATTAAACATTAGCAATTTACTACCCCATGAAAAAGAAGAAAGTAGCTGTTATAGGTTCTGGTTTTGCCGGTTTGGCTTCTGCGGCAGCGCTTGCTTCTAAGGGTACAGAGGTATGCGTATACGAAAAAAACGAAACTATTGGCGGCAGAGCAAGAGCCTTTACAGAGGGAGGGTTTACTTTCGACATGGGCCCAAGCTGGTACTGGATGCCCGATGTTTTTGAACGCTTCTTTACACGCTTTGGGCATAAGCCATCTGATTTCTATACCCTAAAAAAACTATCTCCTTCTTTTACTATCTTCTTTGGCAAAGGCGAGGCCATAGATATACCGTCCGAATTTGAAGAGCTGTGCATTCTTTTTGAACGAATGGAAAAAGGCTCGGCCAATAAGCTAAGGCAGTTCATGAAAGAGGCCGCCTATAAATACAATTTGGGCGTTAACAAATTGGTATACAAACCAGGACTTTCTATACTGGAGTTTTGCGATAAAGATATTGTAACGGGCCTGTTCAAGCTACAGGTGTTTTCTTCCTTTAGTAAACATGTAAGAAGATTTTTTAAGGACGAGCGGATAATTTCCATTATGGAATTTCCGGTACTATTTCTTGGAGCCAAACCGCAGGACACGCCTGCCTTGTACAGCTTAATGAACTATGCGGGCCTGCAACTGGGAACCTGGTACCCTATGGGTGGTTTTGCCAAAGTAACGGAAGCTATTAAAAAAGTAGCGGAACAGGCAGGCGCAACATTTTATACCGGACATGCCATAGATAACCTTACTATAGAAAGAATGAAAATTGCCAGGGTAGAGTCTAGCGCGGGCAGCTTTGCGGCAGACGCGGTAGTAGCAAGCGCGGACTACCACTTTGTGGAGCAGAACCTGCTGCCGCCGCAATTCAGGGAATATTCTGATAGTTACTGGAACAGCCGGGTGCTGGCCCCATCCGCATTAGTTTTTTTCTTAGGGGTGAAAAAAAAACTCAAAAAGCTCAATCACCACAATTTGTTTTTTGACACCGACCTGAAGGTGCATTCCGAAGAAATTTACGACCGCCCTGCATGGCCGTCGCAGCCTTTGTTTTATGTGTGCTGCCCTTCTAAGACAGACCCCTCTGTAGCGCCGGAGGGTTGCGAAAATGTTTTTGTGCTTATGCCGTTGGCGGCTGGCATAGCAGATGAGGAAAAGCTTCGCGAAAAGTATTTTAAGATCATTATGGACAGGATAAAAGCCATTACGGGCGAGGAACTGGAAACGGAGTTACTATATAAAAGAAGCTATTGCATAAAAGACTTTATAACCGACTACAACGCCTACAAAGGCAATGCATACGGGCTTGCCAATACATTACTACAAACGGCCATTTTTAAGCCGTCTATCCGAAGTAAAAAAATAGAAAATCTTTTTTATGCGGGCCAGCTTACTGTGCCGGGGCCGGGCGTGCCTCCTTCACTAATTTCGGGGCAGGTAGCCGCCAGCCAATTATTAAAATATTTTAATATAAATTAACATGAAAGATTTATTTGATGAAGTTTCTATTAAATGCAGTAAACTAACTACCAAGTCGTACAGCACCAGTTTTTCCCTGGCCATACAACTATTGGATAAGAAATTTCACGATCCTATTTATGCAATATATGGCTATGTGCGCCTTGGGGATGAAATAGTAGACAGCTTTCACGACTACGATAAGAGGCAACTGTTAGACAAATTTGCAGAGGACACTTCGCTGGCAATAAAAGAACGCATCAGCCTTAACCCTATATTAAACTCCTTTCAGGCTACGGTGCATAAGTACCTGATTGAACAGGAGCTTATTGATTTTTTTTTAAAAAGTATGTACATGGACTTAAGCAAAAGAAGCTACAACCGGGAAGGTTACGAGGAATACTTGCTGGGGTCTTCGGAAGTAGTAGGCTTAATGTGCCTTAGGGTGTTTACAGAAGGAGACAAGACCTTGTATGAAAAACTAAAGCCTTCGGCCATGTCTTTAGGCTCGGCATTTCAGAAAGTTAATTTTTTAAGGGATATTGCAGACGACTATGAGGGACTGGGAAGAACCTACTTCCCCGGCTTAGCTATGGATACTTTTTCGTTGGAGGAAAAAGCTATTATTGAGCAGGAGATAGAGAAAGACTTTTCGTACGCTTTAGCTGGAATAAAACAACTTCCGGCCGGGGCCAAAAGGGGAGTTTATCTGGCATATACCTATTATAATAAATTGCTGGAGAAGATAAAGCGGACATCGCCGCAGCAACTGGCGCAAAAGCGTATAAGAATTTATAATCTGCATAAATTGTACCTGATGATTAATTCTCTAGTAACCTCGTAGGCGCGTTAACCAAACTATGGTATGAACCACTATACTTATTTTATTATCCTTCTGGCTACGGTTATCTTCCCTTTTGTATATTCTTTCGAGGGTAAAAGAATTGCTTTTTACACGAAGTGGAAATACCTGTTTCCTTCCCTTATGGTTACGGCCGCTCTTTTTGTAGTGTGGGATTACTACTTTACCAAATGGGGCGTGTGGGGCTTTAATCCGCAATATATAACGGGCGTTAAACTACTAAACCTACCGGTGGAGGAGGTATTGTTTTTTATTACTATCCCGTTTTCGTGCATCTTCATATACGAAGCCGTTGGCTACTATTTTCCCGGCCCTATTATGCCCAACCATTCGGTAAAGCTGGCTTTGGCCCTCAGTTGCTTGTTTGTTATTGTCGCGGCATGTAATTTAGATAAATTATACACAGCGGCGGCATTTGGTTGCGCCGCTTTTCTACTGCTAATGCACAGTATGCTTTATTACAATAAATTTCTGGGCAAGTTTTTCCTAATGTATCTTTTTCATTTAGTTCCCTTTTTTATAGTTAATGGTTTTTTGACCTATTTGCCCGTAGTTATTTATAACGATACCCAAAACATGGGCATACGCCTGGGCAGCATTCCTTTGGAAGACAGCGTGTACTCGCTCTCTTTACTATTAATAAACGTTACTATTTATGAGGCTTTAAAAGCAACTTACCACTATAAAATAAAGTACCATGCTTAATTTCTGCATCTTTCTACTATCATTCGCCGCTATGGAGGGCGTGGCGTGGTTTACGCACAAGTACATTATGCACGGCGTACTTTGGAGCCTGCACCAATCGCACCACCAGCCTAAAAAGGGTTTTGAGAAGAACGACTTTTTCGGCATCTTCTTTGCGTCCATTGCCATTATTTTTATGGCCATAGGGGTAAGCGAATATAATTACTACTTCTGGATTGGCCTGGGCATTACCGCTTACGGAGCCGCCTATTTTATTTTTCACGATGTTATTGTTCACCAGCGCATGGCCGCGCCTTTTAAAACAAATAACGCTTATTTAAAGAAAATAATAAGGGCGCACAAGCTGCACCACAAGGGGCTTAGCAAAGAAGGCGGGCAGTACTTTGGTTTTCTGTTTATACGAAAAACAAAATAGAGGGCTTATTCCACCGGAATATAAAAATCTACTATAAATTTCTTTTCGGGATGTTGGCGAAAGTCGTTGTGGAACAATTCAAAAGTTGGCCTGTCGGCTTTTTTGTGGCCCCGCTCGTTCATCCACGCAAACAGTTCCCGCCAGGCTGGGGCAAACTCAGCGTCTAGTAGTTCGTAATGACCTATAACAAACTTCCCTTCCTCAATAGTAGTTAAACCAATTTCCCCTTCTGCCTCTACCGGTTTTGAGAGTACTACGCAAATGCTTAGCCTTAGCTCATCCAGCGGAGTTACTTTGGGGCTGTTATGAAATATAGTAAGCATTTTAAAATCGGCAGTGTCCAGCAAACCTTTTGTGCTTGCCCAGCTTACCAGCTTATTGAATGTTTGCTCCTGGTTGGCATAGCCAATGTGGGATAGGTAAGCCAGGTTTATGGCAGGGGTTTCTTTAACTTCAATGGTTGGTTTCATAGCGGTTAAAAATCAAACAACTATACTATAGTTTAGAAGACAGAGTATTAAGCAGAGTCTCTGGCTGAGACTCTGCCTGGATAATACATTATTCTATAACCAGTTTTTGTACGGTGGCCTGGCCGCCATTTTGAAGTTGCAACAGGTATATTCCTTCTGTCAGAGCTGAAACATCTATAGAGCTTTGGGCGCTTCCTGTTTTTAACACTCTGCCAGATAAATCAGTAAGCGTATAACTAAAATTTGCCAGTGGTACAGCGCCTGTATTAATAGTTACCTGATCTGTTGCCGGGTTAGGATAGATGGTAATAGCCGACGACACAGAGGGAGATGTAGCGCCTGTTACAGTTGTAAGCGAAGAAATAGCGATACTTCTGAGGCGGTTGGCGTTTGATACCTGGTACTCATACAGCAGCCCCGCATAAAGCGTACCGTTCCATGAATATAAAGAATATACTATTTCGTTAGGAAGGCCCGCACCTACAGAAGACCAGGAACTTCCGTCCCACTTGGCCACATTGTTAACAGAGGTATCTGAACCTGCTGCGGTAATATCGCCTCCTACATATAGGTATGTACTATCAGCGGTAACGGTATTTATGCCATTATACCCGGGAGTAAGGCCTGCTCCTACAGCGCTCCAGGTAGTTCCGTTCCATTTGGCAATGTTATTTACCGCAGTTGCACCGGCTGCCGTTATGCTTCCCACCACATACAGTTCGTTTTTATATACCGCCATGGCGCTTATGCCGCCGGTTATGCCGCCGCCAACGCCAACCCATCTTACCCCGTTCCATTTGGCAATAGATAGGGTAGTAGCGGTATCTGATTTTGTAAATCCTCCTGCGGCGTAAAGCTCGTTTTTGTAAACCTGCAGGCATTGCACGTAACTGTCAAAACCGCTTCCGGCATTGGTATAGGCGTAGGTTGTATCATTGTACATGGCAATGTAAGGCGAGGTAGAAGAACCCGCAGAAGTAAATTCCCCCCCAACCCACAAGCGGCCCCCAAAAGATGCCAGGGCGTTTACATTGGTATTTATAAACAGGGCCGCATTGTACCAGGTAGTACCGTCCCATTCTAAGGCGCCGTTGCCGCCGTCTCCGGAACTGCTTGTTCCGGCTCCGTATAAGTTATTGTCGTAAATGGCAAAGTCTACAAAGCCCAAGCCGCCAACATTAGGGTCGTAGTTGGGGGTTAGCGTTGTACCGTCCCAGGTGGCGGTAAAAGAGCAATTGGTATAGGCTGAGTTGACATTAGTAAAATTACCGCCAATAAACAGGGAATTGTTATAAGCAATAAATGCCTGTACATCGCTGTTCCATTGGCCAATGCTGTCCCATATCTGGCAGTAGCTAAAAGTAACTGTGCAAGAAAATAATAGAATAAGTAAGTGTTTTTTCATAGATATAAGAGTTTGTGTCGCTTAAAGTTATATAAAAATGTTGTATATCAAAACATTTTTTAAAGGTGTAATAAATCTGTTTGTAAGGCATAAACTCAATTTACTAATTAAGCAAAATATAGCCGGGGTTTTGTGCTACCCAAAAAACTACTAGTTGAGGGAAAATATTACATGCATACCATTTACTCTCTGTTATTTCCCTGTTAATTTTCCTGCTATTCTCTGTTAATTTCTCTGCTAATTTTTTGGGGCATGTATGTTTTTTACTAGTCGTGAAGATTTTGCTGTGCCAATTGGCATATTAAGTAGAAAGTTTAAAGAAAAAATTGTCGCAGTTAGTTGTGCCAGTTGGCACAAGTACCATTCTTTCATCGGGGGTATTATTGGTTAAACAAAAAAAGAGTTGTTTTGGTTTGATGTATTGTAAAAAATTAATTATAGCATAGAAGCGCGAAGGTTAGAGGAAAAAAGTTTAAAGACCGCCCAATTGCAATCGCTCGCCTCCTGGCGAGTGATAAACTTTTACTACTTATTTGTAAGTAGCAAAATGTGGATTACAAATCTGTATTAGCTCAGAACGTTTTTTATTTTATACATAGGTCACTCGCGAGGACGCGAGCGACTGCGGGGTTTAACTATTTGTTGTAAAGATTACCAAAATAAGATAATTTTGAACTAAGTATATAACATGAGAATAAGGTACTTAGATGGCTTACGAGGGATAGCGGCATTTACTGTTATGGTTTTCCATATCACTATGAACAACAACTGGGTTCTGGAAAAAAACCCAGCCTCTCTGAATAGAACTCTTGATGTACTTGAATGTATTCTTTTTAATGGTAAAGCATCCGTTGCTTTGTTCTTTGTACTTAGCGGATTTGTTTTGACTATTCCTTTTAAAGAGGGTAAGGTTAATCTGAAAAATTTTTACGTCAGAAGATTATTCCGAATATATCCTGCCTATTTTGTAGCCATTATTTTTGCTTTTCTTTTAATGAAGGAAAGCTGGAAAACCTTTTTTGATGAATTATTTTTTATTCGTACCAGTTACTATCAGCTTATTCCCGTTGCCTGGTCGTTACGTATAGAGCTTATTTATTCAATACTATTTCCGGCTTTAGTTTTTATTCTTAAAAAAAATAAAAAGGTAGCGCTTCCGGTATTACTTGCATTGGTATGTTTTTTCGATATTCTTTATCTGTTGCATTTTACGCTGGGGATTATGCTTTGCCTGTGGTATGATGATATCATTGCTTTGCCCATACGCAAAACAGGTTTATGGCTTTTGGCTGTTATTGGTTTTTTACTATATAATTCTTACTACATTTTAAGTTTAACTTCTTATGCCGACTACCAGAATAATTTTAACTTATATTTTACCGCAGGGTTAGGCGCCGCCATTTTACTGGTAATCGTTTTCAAGTCTATTGCTTTACAGAATATTTTACAGAGGAAGGCGCCATTATTTTTAGGAAAAATATCCTACTCATTATACCTTGTCCATACGCTGGTGTTGCATGTATATAATACATTTAGTACAGCGGTAGAAAGCCAACTGCATTCTGCATTGGCGATGCGCCTTATAAGCTATCCATTTACTATTTGTATATCTGTTTTTGTCGGCTATTTTATGAGCCGCTATATTGAGGCCCCTGCTATTAGGTGGGGCAAAGAGCTTACTAAGGCTGGTTAAGTTTTCATTGCCTGACTTCTACGGAGGCGAACGAGAGTGGAGAGTCTCCCCTAACCTAATGTTGTTAAGTTAAGGTTTTCTGTGCTGTCAGATGTTTCCATCTGACAGTAGGCAACGTAAAACGTCAGGTGGGAACACCTGACGCCACGAGCCTTCCTTCACATCCCGCAAGCATACGCACGAAGGGGGAAGTTTACTACCTACTGCGGATAAATATCCCTAAGGCTTTTGTTGCTAAACAGGCGTTCCATGGCCAGGGACAATAGCCCGGCGCTACTAATAACCTGCACCTTCCCAGCGCTAACGGTAGTAGTTACGGAATCTGTTACATACACGGCGCTAAGCGGCGAGGCTTCTATTTTGTTTAGCGCATCGCCTGTAAACAGGCCGTGCGAGGCATAGGCCCTTACGGACAGCGCGCCTTCCTTCATTATCAGTTCCGAGGCTTTGCACAGCGTGCCCGCTGTATCTATCATATCGTCTATTAATAATACGTTCTTTCCTTTTACACTTCCTATTATCTCCATGCTGGACACCTGGTTGGGCACAAGGCGTTCTTTATTAATTACAGCAATATCGCAGTTAAGTATCTTCTTATACTTTTTTACCCGCTTTAGCGCGCCAAAGTCGGGACTACACAGGCAAAGGTTCTCAATATTCAAGTCCCTTATGTGTGGCGCGAAGATATAGGAGGTGTCCAAATGGTCGACAGGTATGCTATAAAACCCTTCTATGGACTCCGCATGTAAGTCCATAGTAATAATACGGTCGGCCCCCGCCTGCTGTATAAAGTCCGCCACCAGCCTGGAGGCTACTGACACCCGCTCGCCGTTACGGCGCTCCTGCCTGCTGTGGGGCAGGTAGGGGGTTATGCATATAATCTCCTTTGCGGATGCCCGCTTGGCGGCGTCTACCGCCAGGTACAGTTCAAACAACTGCTCGTAGGGCATGTTTACCCTGGCGATCAGGAATACGGTATTGCCGCGTACGGACTCATCGAAGCGCACAAAAATTTCTCCGTCAGAGAATTTTTCGGTATATAGCTTCCCGGGTTCTACCATTAAATGCTGCGCAATGCCCTCGCCCAGCGGCCCGGCAGAAGAGGTACAAAAAAGTTGAAAATGAGAATGCATTAGTTGTTAGTTAGGTTAGTTAAATTACCACTTACTACTCACGATTGAGGGAGTATAGTTAGCCCAAAAGTATCAATACTATTGTTAAAATAATACACAGGTAAAGTATAATAGAGAAAATATTTGAAATTACTTTAAAAACCCTAAAATCATTTCCTATCCACCATAAATTCCATTCACTAAACGCAATCCGTTTAAGAATCAGAATAACCTCACTAACTGAATAAAAATGGTTCATCCCTTTAAAAACAGATCCGTATTTATTATCCAAATATATCCAATTAACAAACCATCTCAGTAAAAAAGACACCAATCCAATTAATAAAAATGTAGTAATCATATTTTTATAATAGTACCTCTCAAATATGGACGTAATTTATATAATCATTCCCAACCTTTTTTGCCCCTCTAACAAGATTTTGCGCTTTTAAACATTGCAGGCGAAAAACTTATTAGTAATTCGTTTTAGCTGTCAAATAACGCTATAGCGCTATGGACAACCCTGTTAGCAATTAAAAAATATGTGAATCATGTAACCTTTTTTAATAGTTATGTAAGGCGCCTATAGCTCAAAAAAACCAACTTTGAGGCTTAATAGTTTATCTCACCCCGGCAAATCGGGGTTAAAAATTAAAACAAAACAGGGTTAAAAGTAAAAACAAACAAAAAATAAAATGAAAACGATAAACATTAAAATGATTGCAGGATGCCTGTTATTGGCGTCTTTAGCGCTAAATTCTTTTGGGCAGACTACAACAAAGGCTGATAAAGAGAAAAAGAAAAAGCAGTCGAAAGTTACCAAAGGCAAAGTGCCAAAAGAAGTGATTGTAGTCTTTTATAAGGATCATCCGACAATAACAGAAGAGGGATGGTATGTTTACCCTTCTTACGATTCTGAAAATAACTGGTGGGACGATTGGGACGAAAGCCCTTACGTATCTACCCTATCGCCAGACTATTATGAAGTAGAATTTACAGAAGATAATACGCCTACCAAAGCTATTTACTCTAAAAAGGGAGAAAGACTGGTTACTCATAAAAAGTTTAAAAACGAAATCCCTAAGCCTGTAGCAACTGCTATAAATAACGGCCCTTACAAAACATGGAAAGTAGGAAGCGAGAAAGAGGAAATATTTAAAGACAAAGAAAAAATGAAAGTTTATAAAATTGAACTGGAAAAAGGAAAAGAAAAACATAAGCTTTACTACCAGGAGGATGGTAAATTGTTAAAAGATAAAAAAGTTTCTTAACCTTTCCATTATTGCTATACAAGTAAATGCAATATACTACCTCGCAGTACAGCTAACGAGGTGGTATATTAAAAACATTTTTTTTTGAACCGGGGCAAAATTAATAGAAGAACAAAGACGGTATTTGAAATAGCTTGATACCTCTGGCGCTATATGAAATGCCTTTTCGGCTTACACACTATGTAATATAGTAGAATACCGGATTATCTGTAGATATTTTAAACCTCAGAAAAAATGAGAAAGATTAATGAAAATGAAAGAGCTAAAGGCAGCAGGGCTGCACAACTAAACGACTTTGCCTCGGGCGTAAGCAACAGTTTGCCGGGGAAAATATGCGCTGAATGGCCAGAGGAATTTGAAGAGTACAGAATTGTGAACTTTAGCAGAAAACGACAGGTTATAGTGCAGTTGCCGAAAAAAAAAGAGGAAGAGAAAGAGGAAATAGGGAACGACAACTAAGTCTGTTTAAAAAAATACAAACTACTATTTGATAAATTTTTTCTTACAAGACAAGGTTATTGCACTTTATACATTTAACAACGTTGCTGAAACTTTTGTAGCTAACTATAAACTGAAAGCAAACCAGATAAAGCGTTTTTTTTGACGCTACTAAAATGCGTTAAAAGAATAAGTTACTATTAATATTAAGTTTTTATTAAGAAAAAATAAAGACACTTATTTTTTTGTTTAATAAATTAACTTTGCCTTTAGTAAAACCAAAACTAAACATTTACTACTATGAAGAAACTATTTTTATTTGTCGCCGTCTTATTTTTAACGTCCGCTTTTACACATGCCCAGGGTTTATTAGGAAAAACACCTGAACAAACTGCAGAAAACAAAACAAAAAAACTAAACAACGAGCTTGCCACTTCGAAATATTTGCCTCTGCCGCTCTCTGCAGACCAATATACTAAAGTAAAGGCTAGCTTTTTGGAGTATGAGCAGAAAGCCCATCCGATAAGAAAAAAGCATGAAAGCTCTGCAGACAAAACAAAAATGAAACAAGAATTAAAGGTTTATAAAGATAAACTCGATAGCCAGTTGAAAGATATTCTTACCGCCGATCAATACACCAAATACAAAAATATAACGGCTCCTAAAGACGAGCCTGCTTATTTTGATTAATAAGTAAGGGCTGGCAATTAATACTTATTGTTCTAAAAAGCCTGAAATCATCCAGGCTTTTTGGTTTTACGAAGCAGCATTATATAAGTAGAATATTATTATGAAATTCTATAAAATTTAGAAGAAGGCCCTGCCAGCAACAAAAAAATTATCTACTTACTTCCGCATCATTATTTAATAAAATATTGGTTTATAGCTATTTGAAAATATTTGGCCTGATAATACAAAAACAATAAGTAACTTTTATTTATTTTTAAAGTATAAACCTATAACCTTATTTTATTCCTAAACCTAAAACCATATTTTATTGCTATGAAAAAACATATACTAATCAGGCCCACTTTTCCAATGCCTCTGACTATTCTTCTTGTTATTTTAATTTTTATTGTGACGGGTATTTTTTCCCGCCATATTTTTGATATACAGTTCCAGCATGCTGAGGAAAGACGGGCGGCTTTACTTGGAATGTTTTTAATTGGGGTAGCCTGTACGCTGGTAATGCTTATCTTATGGGAAGAGATATTATTCCCTATTAAGATTAAGGAGCTGGACAATGGCATTAAAATGAGTAATCACAAGCTAAAGTTAAGGGTACAAGTACTACTTTATTTGGGAATTCCTTTAATATTCGGCTTCATCTATTTAAATTATCATTTAAATGGTATAGAATTTTATATATGGTTTGCAGCTTGCATGGCTATACCACTGGTTACAAAACTATTATCCGGCATAAACAATTATAATGATTTTTTAAGGCTTACCAGCACAGAAATAGAATATAAAAATAACGAGAAAGAAGGCTCATATTCTTTAGATACTGTTAAATACATACGTATAGTAAAAGATAAACACGATTTTTTAAGTAAAATAATTGTAGGGTTAAATAACTCTACCGAATTAACAATTGATGTAGATGAGATGGAGCTGGAAGCTTATTATGAAGCCATCACCAAGTTTATTACTGAAAATTACCAGCCGTTGCTAAAGCAGGCCTAGTCAATTAAGGGAAACGAGACGGGTTTTATTCAGAACGCCTGACCTATCCACCAGTAAATGGTAAAGAGATTCTTTCGCTTCATTGGTGAGCGGAGGAATCTCTTTTAAATAAACCGCTGCTATTTACAGTGCATACGCTATGAATAACTACTGCTACTAAGTTGACAGCGAAGGATGGCGTCAACTGCAAGGATAAGCAAGTGGTAAATGCACATGCGCAAAAGAAGCAGCTTCCTTAGTTGGTAACAGAAGTATTAAGAATCTCCAGTTCAGCTTCTACTTTAATGGGCGACAACCTTATGTACCCTGTTTCGGGAACATACTGCTGTCCGTCTTTAAGTATCCACCTGAAAAATTCTTTTATGATAGGATCTTGCGGCGGCCCGTCGGACACAAAGTAAAGTTCCCTGGCAGGCGGCGCCGGATAAATGTTATGGGCTATGGCATTAATTATCTTATGATGGTCTTCATAAAAATTTTCGGCAGAGTCTATTCTGCCATTGCCGTTAATATCAATAGGTATAACCTCCAGCCCCTCGTGCGGCCTTTGCGTCCTTAAATCATATACGTATGCTATGTTGTTATAACCTACGGCAAACTTATCTTTGCGAACCGCCTCTGCAATTCCGGGGTCGCCATATACGCCAATACCTCTCAAATCTTCCTGTGCGCCGCCCAGATATTTGGCCCACGTTTCCGCAGCCCCCGAAGCGTCCGACCTGGTAAATACATTAATTTGCTCCTTAGCGGCCGGGTTGCCAATAAGCTCTCCCCATGTTTTAAGGCTACCGGTAATCCATACCTCTTTAAACTGTTCTTTAGTAAGGCCTTTTGCCAGTAGTTCTTTTATATATGGGTTACTAGCGCTTACGGTAGGCAACACAGCGTCTTTAGCCACTACCAAAGCCCAGGCTCCCCTATTAATTTCGTCGGGTTTTACTTCCCTGGAAACCATGCCCAGGTTTACATGGTGAGACAAGGCTTCTGCGATGCCTTTCCCCGCTCCCCCGGCTACTACCTCAATTTTAACTTTAGGGTGCAATTTCTGAAATTCATTTCTCCACGTTACTACCAACGGGTAAAGCGCAAAGGCCCCTGATATGCTAACTGTGCCTTCCAGCTCTTTCGATTCATTCTTGTCCTTATCTTTGGCGCCTGAATCGCTGGTGCATCCCTGCAATGTTGCAATAAACCCGGCTAGGAAAAAAATACTTATAGTTCTAATAATATTCATGTTACTCTTCTATATCAAACGTTACCGGGTAAACTAACCGAACAGACACAGGCTTGTCGCTTTGCCTGCCGGGTTTCCAGGGCGGCATACTTTTAAAAACCCGCATTGCCTCTTCATCCATGCCGTAGCCAAGTTTATTAAGTATTTTAATATCTGTAATAGTACCATCAAAATTTACTACAAAAGATACTTTTAAAGTGCCTTGTATACCGTCTTCCAAGGCCCTGCTTGGGTATTTAATATGTTTCTTCAAATAGTTAAGGTATTCGGCAGGGCCGCCGGGGAACTGGGGCATTTCGGGCACCCAGCTAAGTATTTCCGGTTTTGGCGGCGGGGGCGGTGGGGGCGTTCCCTGCCCTGTGCCCCCTGTGCCAGATTCTACGGCTGTATTCAGCTTTTCCCCTTCCTGGGTTTTATCTCCGGGGTTCGAGTCTTCCAACTTGTCAACGGTAGGCGGTTCTTCCTCTTCTATTACTTTATTGTCTTCTACCACTTCGGGCGGAATAAATTTAACCATATCTATTTTTGGCGGAGGGCCTGAAACGGGTACCGGAGGCGGAGGCGGTAAATCGGGCTGTTTTATGTTTACGTCTTCCAGCTTCACTTCTACCATTTCCAGTATTTCCTCTTTCTTCTCTTTCGCAAAAAACTTTTTATAAATGATGGGCGTTATAAGTATAACAGTAAAGGAGGATGCGGCTATAAGTAATGCTATACTTACGTTACTACCATACAATTTTCTTAGAAAATAAGCCCCGTAAGATTTGTTGCGGTTCTCGAATATTATATCGTTAATAGATATGTTTGGTTCTTCAGATTTCATCGTTCCTCAATTAACTATTCTTTATTAACTCTTCATCAGTGGGAGTAAAATCTACAATAGCATACCGTTTAATATTGGCAATGTGCATCTCATCCAGTATATCTACTATGTTTTTGTATTTAGATACATCTTTTGCTTTTATTAGCACTACCAAGTCTTTAATTTGTCTGTTCTTATTCAGTAATACCTTTCTTATTCCATCCGCAGAATAGTTGGTAACCTCTACTTTAGGGTTAGTAAGGCCGGTGTACCAATATACTTTATCGTCCTCGCCCAAAATAATAGTAAGCGCCTTAGATTCTTTCAACGGCTGCTTCTCCTGCTTATCCGTTTTGTCGGGCATGTTTACTTCCATTGTCTGGGGCTTACTAAAGGTAGTAGTAAGCATAAAGAAGGTGATTAGCAAAAATGCCAGGTCAACCATGGGGGTCATGTCTATTTTGGTAGAAACCTTTTTGCTTCTGCCTTTTTCTTTTTTACCGCCGCCGCTACTTACTTCTGCCATATTAGTTTTTAGGTTTTTGTTCCAGGCTTGTAATCAGGTTAAATTTATTGATGTTCTGTTCCTGTAACGTTGCAATAATATTTTTTACTACTTTATAGTCCGAAACTCTATCTCCCTTAATGGCTATGCGCAGGTTAGGGTTAGAAATTCTGGCATAGTAAATCCAGTCTTTAAGTTCGTTGTGGGCAGAGTCTGCCGGAACGCCTGTTTGCTTCACCAGATTCCTATCATTCAGGTTTAGGTGCAGTAATGATTTAAGTCCCGCAACACTTTCTCCAAAAGAAGACATTAGGGAGAATTCAGCCTTATCTTTATCGGTAAAAGCAATGTTGTATTTTCTGGCAATATTATCCAGCAAGGCTATTCTGGTATTCTGCCCGTCTATACCAAAAAATACCGCTCCTGATTTCTCCACCGATATTACCATCATGTCCTTATCAGGTAGTTTTGTTTCGCTTATAGAGGAGGGAATGTCTACCGCTACCGCCTCTTGTGGCTTAAACTTTGTAGTAAGCATAAAGAAGGTAAGCAGCAGAAAAGCCATATCGCACATCGCCGTCATATCCAGCGAAATACTCTTCCTCGGAATTTTTACTTTAGGCATATTACAGTTGTAAATTCTTTTTTAATAATACTCCTTCTTCCGTAGAAAAATTATTATTGGATTTGCTTTGGTAATGCGACGAGAATCCCTGAGTGATGCTAAAACTAATCTCGTCTATACTATAGGTAAGCGTATCAATAAGGCTTGTAAAATAATTGTAAGAAATAATAGCCAGGGCCGATGTTGCAATACCTAAAGCGGTGTTAATAAGCGCCTCCGAGATACCGTTAGCAAGCGCTATAGCGTCTGGCGCGCCGGCAGTAGCAAGGGCGGCAAACGCTTTTATCATCCCTATAACCGTGCCTAAAAGTCCGGTAAGAGTGGCGATGGAAGCTAATGTAGCTATAATAGTAAGGTTCTTTTCCAGCATGGGTAGTTCCAGCGAGGTTGCCTCTTCTACTTCTTTTTGTACCGCAAGCACCTTCTGGTCTTTGGAAAGTCCGTGCTCTGTTAGGGCTTGTTTGTATTTAGTTAGTCCTGCTACTACTACATTGCCCACAGAACCCTTTTGCACGGCGCATTTTTTTATACCAGCCTCTAAATCCTCCTCTTCCAGGTCTGCTTTAATACCTCTTAAAAAGTTTTCTAACGAGCCTGTGCCGTACGCTTTTCTTATAGTTAGAAAACGTTCTATAGAGAAAGTAACCACCATAAGGAAGAATGACATAAGCACGGGAACTATTATCCCACCTTTGTAAACTATGCCCAGGTAGTTCTCCGGATGGCCCTCTGTGGTTCCGCCTGAAAAGTTTTCGGGATTGCCCAAAAGCGTAAAGTATAATATGAAGGATATTACCATAACCAACGGTATAGTAATAAGCGCAAAGGCCGATTTAATTTTTTGCAGAGGTGAATTTGTAGTACTCATAGTATTTGTATTAGTTAAATTATGTATTCGTTAAGCTGATTTAATTTTCTGATTATCCAAAATAAAGGCTGTCCTATCCCGAACCGACCTCATTACCCTGCGAATACTACATGTGTCTTCGTCCACACATTCCTCGCATCTTTTGTAAAAACGCTCGCTGGCGCACAAAATAGGGGCTATGGGGCCGTCCAGTATTCGTATTACTTCGCCAAAGGTAATATCGCCTGCCTCTTTATTTATTTTATAGCCTCCCTCTTTGCCTTTTCTGCTTAAAAGAAGCCCGTGGTTTTTTAATTCTACCAATATACCCTGCAAAAATTTATGAGGAATATGTTCTTCTTTTGACACCTCAGAAATATGTACATAGTCTTTTTGCTTTGCTATGTGCATAATTGCTTTAAGGCCGTACTTACATTTCATCGAGATCATACTTGCACACTATAGAAGACTATAATATACTCTATAGATTTAATAGACAAATGTAGCCGTTTTCTAAAAACTTTCAAAGAAAAATCAACTATATTTAAGTCAAAACCGACTAATATTTATAGTAAAATTAGCATACTCAACCGCAGCGGCCTCAAGTTCAATAACCTTTACTACTCCTATTGTGTTAGTTACGTTGCAATAATGTAATTCATAAAATTTAGAACCTACAGAATAAAGAATTATTGTCTCATTACAATTCAATTTCATATCCACATACGTTCCGTATTGGGTAACAAAAAAGGCTTTCCCTAACGTAGAAAAGTTTTTAAGTTTTTCATGATCTATTACTGCCGGTACCATAACTATTCAATTTGGATATTATTTTGCTTCTTAAACTAACTCTTGCGCTTTATATGCTGACTGCTCGTCAAATACCTCTGGGCCGTTAGCGGAAAGCTCGCTTCCTTCTTTTTTAGATTTAAAGATCGGCCATAAAAGCTGGGCATACCATTCTTCGCCCTGGTAGTACTTTAACCCATAAGCTTTAGGGTATTGGCGGGTAATAATGCCCGTGCCAAAAATTATATCCCAAAGGAAAAACATATTTCCAAAATTACCTTTGTAGTGTCCTATTCCATCATCGTTAGAATCTGCATGATGAGCGTGGTGCGTTGCAGGGGTTGAAATTACCCGCTCTACTACCCAGGCTATCGGGTGCAGCCATTTGTTTTGGTATAAGGGTTTGTCCCATTTCACGCTGGAATGAGCGAATGTTGTTATTAACGACTTGATAACCTTAACGAACAACGCAGGGAAGCCAAGCCCAAGGTAAACCAGGGTGGCAATAACATAAGTCTGAGAAAAGAATACCGTGTAAATAATATTCTGCCTGGAATTCATAGCCATTCCCATGTAGGGAGCGGAATGATGTGTACGGTGAAACCTCCATAGGAAGGGAACATCGTGATGCAACCGGTGATACCAGTATTGCGTAAGGTCGTCCGCTACGGCTATTATTAAACAGCCCCACCAGAAGGGAACCCAGCTAAACTCGCTTTGCAAATTTGGAAAAGCAATGGGTAAAAACTTAAGAGAGAAATAAGCCACTATTGGCCCAAATATTATTTTAGGAAGCACAAAGCAAACTATATCCAGTATCTTTTCATTTTTAGTCCACTTCTCTTCATACAATCCGAATGAAAACTCAAGCACAGCTAGTATAAGTACTATTACTGTTAGCCCCCAGGTTTGTATATGGCTAAACACTAATGTAACAAGCCCGATAAATGAATCTGTATTACCTCCATTGGGGCTCATTGGCTTAACCGGATTTTCCCAGGGGCGTTGGCCCGTAAAGTAGAATACCGTTATCATTAACGCAATGGGCAATATATATATGAAGAGGCTTAGCGTAGCATTTCTTGCAATACGAGTTACTTTGGCTTGTTCCATAATTTTTTATTTTTTGATAGTAAAATCTTTAGCTTCAGCAGATTTATCTGTTTTTAGAATGCGACTGGTTAGCCACAACCCTCCTACAATAATAATGACAGGTATAAGGTAAACAATAATTCCTACCAAGATTTTTTTTATTAATATACCTACGTCCGCCAGCGTCATACTAATAACTATTTATTTGCAATAAGGTTTATGTCCAACGCAAAATCGTTATCAATGGCCTTGTCGCCCAGGTCGCTAAAGAAAGAAGCCGAACGGAATTTAATATCGTACTTGGTTCTGTCCACCAAAATAGTAGCCGTAGCTGTTACTTTGCTGGCGTCTGTTTTTATAGTAGCAGGAAAAGTTAAAGGATTGGTAATGCCTTTTATAGTTAAATTTCCGGCGATGGTATATAAATCGCCACTTTTAAGAGTAACTGATGTAATAACAAAAGTCGCTTTAGGATATTTGGCAACAGAGAAAAAATCATCTGCCTTTAAATGTCCTATTAACTTTGCATTTGTTCCTGCGTCAGTAATATCAGTGTTGGTAATTGTAGTAAGATCAATATCAAAAGAGCCGGATTTGATAGTATTTTTTTCTACTGTTAACGATCCGCTGGAGATTTTAATAGCGCCCGTATGTTCGCCGGTTACTTTTTTTCCTGTCCATTTTACGGTACTTTTTGCTGCGTCTACTTTGTAAACAGTAGCATCTGTTTCTCTTGAAGATGTAAACGATGTGGTAACTAACGCTGTAGCAACAGCCAGTATGCCTAATGTATGCTTAATCATAGTTTTTAGTATTATTAGTTAAGTGGTTGAAATTTAATTATTGAGCGTCTTTTACGCACCTGAAGCCGGTATGCACCATGCCTGTTTCTGCGGTAGACGACGACTTACCATTTACCTTAAAGCCATGACAGACTTCCGGGTCGCAGAGGAAAGAGCCTCCTTTTGTTACTATCCGTGTGGAAGTATCTGACTGGGCCTCTTCCAGCGTTGGAGCAACCCTGTCGGATGTCCATTGCCATACATTGCCGCCCATATCAAAAAGTCCTAGTGGGTTGGCTCCAAAATAACCTATGGGACTGGTAGTTAAAAAACCGTCTTCTTTAGTGTTACTATTTGGAAATTCGCCCTGCCAAAAATTTGCTTTAAAGGAGTTTCCTTCCTGCATGGCATTTCCCCAGGCATAAACAGCGTCCGACTCTCCACCAGATTTTGCCGCCCATTCCCACTCCGCAGCTTTAGGTAATCTCTTCTTCTTATAGTTAGCATAGGCTACAGCATCATTCCATGAGACCTGCGTTACCGGGTGGTGTGGGTCTGCTTTAGGTTGGTCTATACCAAAAGGGTACAAATAGTAAGCGCCGTTTTTCATTATCCATTCCCCTGTTTTGAAATCAAATACGGTAGAGTTGCCAAATCGTTGCGCCTCGGTCACATAGCCGGTAGCCTTTGTAAAAGCGGCATAATCTGCTACGGTAACCAGGTTCTTATCTATGTAAAAAGGTTTAATAGTAAACTCGCGGGGTTCCCTGGTTTCATGGTCTATGGTTTTAAGCGTACCGCCTTTCACATATGCCATTTTATCCAAGCCGGTTTCATCTGCGGTAGTAACAGCCAGCGCCGTTCCTTTTGCCGATTCAGCGCCGCTATCTTTAGTAACCGCCGATGTTTGCTGGCAGGAGACTAAAACAGTTGTAGTAAAAAGACCTACTAAAAAATATAAGCTGAAAGAAAATTTAGTAAACATAGTAACTACTATTAATTATTAGCCAGGGCCTGCTTTTGTTTTGCTAGCTCTACAGTGTTAAAATTCAGAAACCCTACTTCGTGATTGTATTTCTGGCCGTCATTCAATACCCAGTTCAGGAACACCTGCAAGTTAGGGTTAGATGTACTTTTTTGGTAAACCACATTTACGTCTTCGGTCGCTAGTAATTTATTTGGGGCGCCCTCGTACCTTGCAATTACTTCGTCTAAGGTATTATAAAATCGTTCATCTTTATCAATTTTGCCATTGTGGTTAAGGTCTACAGGCAATATGGCAATACCTTCTGCTAGTTTGCGGCTGCGGATGTCGTACACATAGCCCAGGTTGTTGTAGGATATACCTAAAGAGTCTTTTCTTAAAGCCTGTAAAAGGGCCTTATCGTCGCCTGGAACTTTTGTTCCTGACAGGTCTGAAAAAGAATGCCCGAAGTAACTGGCAAAAGAAATAGGCGCACAAGATTTTTGCTCCCTGGTATATACCACATAGTTCAACTTTTGCCCTGTATGGTCTGTAAAAAACAATTGGTTAATATCTGCTTCCTGCAAGCCTTTGTCTTTGTAGTAAGCTACCAAAGGAGATTTCTCATTAGCAATAGTAAGCAGCCCGTATTTTGCTATGGCCACATAAGTTTCTCCCGCTTTAAGCGCTGAAACATCTACATCGTGAGAGGTAATGCGCAGATTGGCAGAATCTGCGGCTGGTTCGCCCAAACGGGCAAGGCGTATGTTAACATCTGGATGCGTTTTTTTAAACTCTACAAGCCATTTCTCTACCACAGGGTAGGTAAACCGCGTTCCCGTAATGATTACTTTATTATCCGATTTTTCCTGGGAATATGATTGATTAACAAACAGTCCTGTAAGCATCAATAATGCGAATATTATCTTTTTCATAACTATTAATCTATATTGTCTATATATTTTATGTACAAATATACCTGTTAGTTAATTCTTCAGGAAAATAAGTCCTCGCTTTCTGGGAACAATACCACAAACTAACCAGGCCAATAAATTAGCGTAATCCCGGAAATAAACGTTGCGTGTAGTCGTAAATATAACAACCAACGCATACAGCGGCTAAAGACTCTAAGGAAGCAAACAAGACTAGCCCGTAGGATATATATATGCTAACGCTAATAAAGCCTGCAAAATAAAGCGCAGTTATTACCAAAGACATAATAAAACCCAGCTTGGCGGCAAATTTTTTTGGGGCCGCATCAACCGGCTTATTTTTTATTGGGATAACCGACGCTAATACCTTTACGAATTGTTTTAAAGGGCTAATTTGTAAAGTAGTAAAGCCTCTTATAAAAAAATCGAAACTAAGCAGTACAAATATCCATATAAAACCTGTAAGGATATAAATTACTGATAGCAGCAAAACTACAAAAGCTACCAGCCTGGCCGCATTTTCATTAATCTTTTCTGTTGATACCGGGCACGATGGATCTGTCATAACTTTAAATTTTAGATACAAATTAACGGCTATACTTTTACAAGTTCTTTATCTGCAATTTTTTTTTCAAAATATTCTTCAGCCACTTCAGAAAAAATTAACAACGTTGTTTTTTGCTCGTTTTCTCTTATATAAACTTTCAGTTTTCGTAAAAGTTCCCAAATAGGCTCGTAATACTTATGGTGCGTATTTTCCTGAAGTTCATCAACAGTTAACGCATTACCTTTTTTTATAAGCAAATGCAAAGCAATAAAAAAGTAATGGATTGGCAATTTGCTTCCTTCCAATACGGTTCCGCTTCGCAAGGTAGTCCTAAAACGGCATTCCTTGCATTGGAACTGTTGTTTGGGTTTAAGCCAGTAATGCTGGGTACAATTACATTTTTTGCATGTTATCCCAGTCCTAACCCTAAACTCTTTAAAAGCTTCCACAGCGAACTCTTCGTTCTGGTAAGCGTCTGATAATTCTTCGAAAAACATAAGCCAAAAATTTAATAAAACAAATTTAAGCAAATTTATAATAATATCTATAGAATTTGTAGACAATTATAAAATATTTTTTAACTTTGATATAATCATTTAAAATATTACCGCTTGGAAGAAAATAGTTGGTAAAAAATTTTGAGTGAATGTAAAAGAATATATATTTGTATATAAATTCTATAGACAATGAATATAATAAAGAAAACGTTAACCACCAAAAGCCATTTCCCAAGCTGTTGTACCCATTTTGCTTCCCCGGCAATCTATTATTGTTGCTGCTAATCAGCTATACCTTTTATTCTCTACCAGAGAACTTTATTCACAACTATTTTAATTTAATTATTATAAATCATTTAAATATATGTCGACTAATTATACAAAATTTACTTTAGGAGAAACCTTAACCAGAGAACAATTAAGCTTCTTTAACGAAAACGGATACATTCATTTTAAAGATTTTATAAAGCCCGAAACAGTAGACCTTATTATAAAAGCTTCGAAAGAGGTAGAGAAAAAATGGATAGAAAACGGCGTTGAAAAAGTAAACGGAGTGCCTATAAAATATGGTTACGACCTAAACGGAGACCGCATTGTACAACGTTTTGCCTTCTTATCCCAACATCACCCGGTACTGAACGAGTTTGCTAAAGACCCGCGGTTTAATGCGCTTTTTGCATTGCTTGGCGATTCAGCCGCCGGAGCGAGGCTTGGGGAGAATGAGAAAGACGGTATGGTGCTAAACCATTACATTAACAACGCAAATAGTAAATTCACAAAAATGGGCTGGCATACAGACGGCCTAAGAGATATATTTTACGGAAAAAAAGTAATGCCAATGCTTAATGTAGGCATCCATTTAAGCGACGCTAAAGAGGCAAACGGCGGGTTAAAAATTATTCCTGGTTCACACAGGCAGAGCCTTTACAATTTATTGTTCAGGAAAAAATATTTTCTGGATAATAATCCTGACCCTAACGAGGTTGGCATATCGCCAAAGGCCGGCGACCTCACCATACACGATGGTAGATTATGGCACAGGGTGGCGCAGTCGTCTATAGTAGGCGAAGAAAGCAGAAGACGTGTTATTTATATCCCTATTATAAATGGTAAATACGAACCAAAAGACGAGAACAGCAAAACGTTAATTTACCAGCGGTTTGCCGGGCTTGTAAAGTAGAGTTTTATTTGAGTGTTTTGTTTTTTAATAGTATCCTCTTAAAATGTGGGTACTATTATTATAAACTCTTATACTGAACCAAATTACTACATTAATATAGTTAGTACCATCACATCCGCGACCATGAGAAGAAGTCCGAGAGCGCTATATATAACTTTTGCCGCTACTGTCTCACTTGCAATTAGCGGCACCTTGGTTGCAAATCCGGTGGAGAACGGAGACGCTTACTTTGCCAGGATGAAGTATGAGCAGGCTATTGCCACCTATAAACTGGATTCTCTAAATTCTGAAGCCCAGTGGCGAATAGCAAGGGCTTATATATGCATAGCCGATTTACAAACCATAGAACAGAAAAAACCTTTTATAGACCAGGCGGAAAAAGCAGCCAGGCTTTGTATACGTTTAAATGAGCGTAATAATAACGGCCATACTTTTCTTGCGGCAGCCTTAGGCAATAGGGCCATGTTCGAAGGCAGCAGAACCAAAGTAAAACTTTGCACAGAAATAAAGAAAGAGTTATTGCGGGCCATTGCGCTTAACCCTAAAGACGATGTCGCTTATTCTATATTAGGCACTTTTAACAGAGTAGTAGGTAATATAAGCTGGTTCGAGAAAGAACTGGCAGAAGTTTTTTTAGGAGGAATACCATCTGGCGGGTATAGCGATGGGGAGAAAGTACTGAAGAAAGCTATAGAGTTATCGCCAACCACTATAAGGCATTGGTATGAACTTGGCCTATTATACAAAGACTGGGGCAAAAAAGAAGAAGCGCGAAAGGTCTTAACCCAGGCGCTTCTTTTAAAAGTTCAGATACAAAGCGATAACAGGCGCAAAAATCATAGCAAAGAACTACTACTTAGCCTTAACGAGGAATAATAATAACAATTATTCAGCAGGTAAACCTTCAGTTTTTAAAGCCTCAAAGCCGCCAATATTGTAGTAAGACGGATAGCCCAATACTTTTAACGTATCCGCAGCTTTACCGCTTCTATTCCCTGTGCGGCAATACAAATAAATTGTTTTACTCTTATCCAGTTTACTAATTGAGGTTTTAAAGTCAGCCGCTTTATAATCAATGTTCTGCGAATATTTTAAATGCCCTGCTTTGTACTCTTCAGGAGTTCGCACATCCACCAAATACGCCTTACCTTTTTTAACATCTTTTACAAGGGCCTCCGCAGATTTTTGCGTTCCAGTTACAGTAGTAGCTGTTGTTTTTTGTTGGGCATAAGACGATAACGCCGCCGCTACAACTACTAATAGAATAATTGCTTTTTTCATTTGTTTTAAATTTATAATTTGTTTTAAATAAGAACATGGTACAGAGAATGCCTTCCCCGAACCATGTCCTCTAATCTACTAACCCTCCTTTTAAATAACTACTTAGAAGCTATTACTATGTCGCCAAGCTCAATAGTAACGCTGTTAATCTTTCCTCCTGTAAAGGTAAAAGGAGTTTTGTATTTTTCTGTTACCGGGGAAACAATATCTCTGCCTAATTCTATGGCCTCGTAATTACCAACGGCTACCTTATTGGTTCTGTCAATTTTGCCCTCTCCTACCCGTTCGCCGTTTATGTACAAATAGCCAACGCCGCCAGAGCCAGGCTGGCCGCCGTCGTATTTAAACTCAAACTTCAGTTCCACTTTTCCTGTTGGGATTGGCTTCTTGGAACTTACATAAAATTTATCTACGCCGTTGTTAAACACAAACTGCAAGGTATTATTTTGCACATAAAAACTTGTGCCGCCAGACCAACCTCCGGTAGATAGTATAACGCCTTCTACTGGTTTAGAAATAGTCGCATCGGCGGTAAAACTAAACGACCTGTTAACTAGCCTTGGCGCCACGCCGTCAAAAGCCTGGCTAATTCCCGGGTACAATACAAACTTGTTGTTCTTCTCTACAAAGGTAACAGGCACAATGGAAGGAACAAACTCATCTTTTAACGGATAGATGTTGTATTTCCATGCCTGTGCATCAAACAAGTCTTGTAGCTCTTTTAATTTATCCGGATTTTTAACGGCAAGGTCAAAACGCTCGTTAACGTCCTCATTCAAATTGTAAAGTTCCCAAACGTCTTTGCTAAAGTCTTCGCCTTTTTTATGCAGCGTACCTGCTTTCCAGCCATCTTTATATATAGAACGCGATCCCATAATTTCGTAATGCTGTATAGTATGGCGCGAAGGCGCATTAGGGTTGCTGATAGTATATGCAAGACTGGTTCCTTCAATAGGCTCCTGCGGGTAACCGTTAATAATAGTAGGGACTTTTACCCCTGTCAAATCTACGGTAGTAGGTAATATATCAATCAGGTGGGTATACTGGTTGCGAATGCCGCCTTTGTCTTTTATTACTTTAGGATAGAATACTATCAGCGGATTGTGTGTTCCCCCTTCGGAGTTAGCGTCTTGCTTCCATTGTTTAAACGGCGTGTTAGCCGCCTGCGACCAGCCCAGCGGATAGTTTGGCCTCGATTTCTCTGTACCCAGCAAATCTATTTGTTCTATGTTCTTTTGTAAACGCTGTTCTTCCGTCCATGTAACATCTACGTTATTAATCTGCCCTACATAGGTGCCTTCTTTACTGGCTCCGTTATCTCCTACAGAAACAATGATAAGGGTATTATCCAGTTGGCCTATTTCTTTAATGTAGTTAATCACGCGGGAAATTTCATAATCTGTCTGAGACACAAAACCTGCATACACCTCCATAAAACGGGCGTAAAGTCTTTTCTCATCTGCGGATAATGTGTTCCATGCTTTTACGGTAGCGTTACGGTCTGGTAGTATAGTCCCTTTAGGCACAACGCCTAGTTTAATCTGGTTGGCTAGTACTTCCTCGCGGTAAGCGTCCCAGCCTTTATCAAACTTGCCTTTGTATTTGTCCGACCATGCTTTGTCTACCTGGTGAGGGGAGTGGCCCGCGCCGGGGGCATAGTATAGGAAGAAAGGTTTATCCGGAGCTATTGTTTTTTGCTCTGCTATATAGCCAATTGATTTATCAGAAATAAGTGTATTGAAATGTTTTTTGTTCGGTTCAATATCTACCTTGCGGGTGTCGTCCCATATTTGTGGATGGTATTGGTCGGTAGCTCCACCTAAGAATCCATAGTAGTGGTCGTACCCTCTGCCCGTAGGCCAGCGCACAAACGGCCCGGCTGCAGTAGCGTCTGCAGGAGGCGTTAAGTGCCATTTACCAACGGCAAAGGTGTTGTACCCATTCTCGCGCAATATTTCGGCAACAGTAGCTTTCTCTAAAGGCATGTAACCATCATATCCCGGCGTTCCTATAGCGGTAGTAGGGAACAACCCCATGTGTACAGAGTGTGAATTTCTGCCGGTTTGCAAAGCCGCCCTGGTAGGCGAGCAAATGGCGGTAGTATGGAAATTGGTATAACGCAATCCGTTATTCGCAAGGCTGTCTAACGTAGGGGTTTGTACCAATCCGCCAAAAGTACTAATAGCCCCGTAGCCCACGTCGTCCAGTAGTATCCATATCACGTTAGGCGCGCCTTTAGGAGCTTTAGTATACCTTTCTTGCCAGGACTGTTGTGTTTCAGGCAATGTTTTACCTAGTTGCCCCTCGAAAGGACGAGTAGGGTCGTATTGCGCATTAGAAGGTATTATACCCATAGCGCTCATAAACAAACCGGAAGCCAATAGGCGCAGTTTCCAGTTTTGGTTTTTTTTGGTTTTCATAGTTATTATCAGTTATTATGTATTATTAGATAAAGCAAATTTTTGTTATAGCTACTATTAAATTACCAATCAGGATTTTGGGTTAGGTTAGGATTTAACTGTATTTCCTGCAAAGGAATAGGAAACAAATAGTGCTTTGGCGACTGAGCGCTTTCTTTACCTACCAGGTGTAGCGAATTAAGCAACAGTCCGCCTTGAGGATCGCCCTGAGAAGAAAAAGTCAGCGCCTGGCCTGTACCATAACCATTAACAATAACAGGAGCCGGTTCGTTAGGGTCTCCTATTTCCCGTATCAGGTCAAACCAGCGTTGCCATTCCCACACCAGCTCCCGTCGGCGTTCCAGGTAAACGGAATCGCGAAACTGAACCAGTGAAAGGACTGAATAATCAATAGGATTAGGGGTGTTATTGTTAGCCCTTTGCCTTACCTGATCGAGGTAGCCGGCGGCAGTTGCTATATTGCCCTGTTCATTTTCTGCTTCCGCGGCTATTAGCAGCACTTCCGCAAAACGAATAACATGCACATTAGCGCCCGACTCAGACAACTGGCTGCCTACGCTGGGGTCAAAATATTTGTTTAAGAACGGCACCGTATCGCCCTTGGCGTTTAGGGTAGAATAGTAATTGTCGTCTGAACCTAAAATTTTGGTCACGAACGCGCCGCCTAGCACTCCTCCTAACCCTCTTCTCTGGTCGTTCTTATTATAGAGTTTATAAAGACTAAAGAATTTATCTATGCCAGTATTAGGTGCAATTCCTGTATCTGCATAATAATACCTCAACTGGTCGGCATAACTGGCGGTATATCCTGGCACTCCATTGCGAAATCCTCTTGGGGAGTTTCCATTTCCCTGCCCCTGGCTATTGGCCTTAAACTGGGCGGCCAATATTGTTTCTGAATTATTTTTATACGCCGGTAAAAATACCTGTGGATAATTGGTTTGCAAACTATAGCCATAAGGCCCTGTTATTACTTCTTCAGCAGTGCTGGCAGCCAGCGCCCAGTTCTTTTGGGTAAGGTACACTTTTGAAAGTAGCGACAAAGCAGCCCCCTTGGTAACCCTGCCAACGTTAGCGCCTACGTAGGATGTCGGTAAAGAATCTACCCCATACGTCAGGTCTCTTATTATTTGGGCATATACCGTATCTACAGGGCTTCTAAAAACCTGTATAGCCGCCTCGTTATAAATATCCTGAACATGCAATACTAAAGGCACTTGCCCATATAAACGCACCAGGTTAAAATACCACAACGCTCTTAATACCCTTGCTTCCGCTTTATACTGGTGTTTCAAGGCAGTTTGCGTTCCAAAAGGAATTGTATGTATAGTATCAATGATGATATTACAATCCTTTATGGCCGCATAATGGAATTGCCAAATCTGCAATACACGAAGGCCAGAGGAATTGTGCTGAAGCACCGACTGAGAACGTACATCGGGGTTAGTAGCGCCCGGCCCCGGGTCTATTTCATCAGTCATCATTTCCATACCGGTAGAAAACAACACGTTGTAAGGCGTTTGATTTACAGAACCGCCAGGAGTGCTGGCGTCTCCGTCGTTAAGCCAAAAGTAGCAGGCGGTTACCGCTTGTTGGGCGTCTGTTGGCGTCTTGTAAAATTGCTGCTGCGTAAGAAATGACTTGGGCGTTTCGGTAAGCTTGGCGCAGGAAAAAGCGGCCAAAGCAACCAGTATTAGTAAATAGTTATAATTTTTCATAAGGTTTATAGTTCGTTTTATGAATTCATGGTTGGTTTAGAATGACACGGACAAGCCGCCTAAAAATGTTTTATAATTCGGATAAGCGCCGTTATCTATTCCGGAAGTGATAGGGTTTTGCCCGTTAACGCTTACTTCCGGGTCAAAGCCTGTGTATTTCGTCCAGGTTAGCCAGTTTTGTGCAGATACATAAATGCGTAGCTTCTGTAAGTGGCCTTTAAACCATTCTTTCTGGAAGG
>Ga0302315_10001071_pt1 | contig 28952 bp, 24 predicted proteins | sample III_Palsa_N3_1_FD_200532 | JGI IMG/M metagenome (GOLD analysis project Ga0302315, IMG submission 200532) | Peat permafrost microbial communities from Stordalen Mire near Abisko, Sweden - III_Palsa_N3_1 | ecosystem: Environmental > Terrestrial > Soil > Palsa > Peat permafrost | place: Sweden...
TTTCGATGATGTCATTCGCGCTCCAGCGGATGCGTTTTTCATCGGTAGCGCGCGCCACGTCATTGTCGGGGCAGAGGATGTAGAAGTCTCCACGGGCCAATGCGGGCCACATGAAATCAACGACCTGTTCGGCAGTCCATGCCGCAGCCGGCTTTTCCTTGATACCGCGAGCGCGGGTGAAGCCGGTATAGGTGAAGCCGGGAATGAGTAGATGAGCGCTCACGCGGCCATCTGTCGACAGCAGTTCATGCGCCAGTGACTCCGTCAGCGCGCGGAGAGCCGCCTTGCTGACGTTGTAAGCGGTATCGCCGGGCGGCAGCGTGATGCCTTGCTTTGAACCAGTGGTGATCAGCAGGCATGGCCAGTTGGCGCTGATCATGTCCGGCGCGAACAGCTGGATACCATGCAGAGCACCGCCGAGGTTGATGTCGATCGTCGACTTCCATTTAGCGATATCGGCGAACAGTCCGCCACCACCCTCGCGTGCGGCATTGCTCATCAGCACCGAGATTTCGCCAAATGCATCACCTTCCGCCTTGACGCGTTGCATATCCTCGCGCCGGCTGACATCCGCCTTGACCGCGCGCGCCTGGATTCCGGCTGTATCCAAATTGGCGACAGCACGTTCCAGTGAATCGGTATCGATATCGACAAGCAAAATCCGCATGCCGGCAGCGCCGAACTTGTATGCAGCAGCCAGCCCAATGCCGCTGGCGGCACCGGTAACGACGGCAACGCGGCCGGAAACAATCGCTGGATGGCTGGACATGCTCGGTAGTTCTCGCTGGGATGTGAAACGTAAATCTAACGGGTAGGGCGTGATCTTTTCCTGTTGATCAACGCGCGGCTCGAAGCGGGAAGTTCGTTGCACCATGCACCGCGTCAAGCCATGTGCCTGCCGCGATGGCTAGAATTGACTGCGCTTTGCCGTGGCTGTTTGGCTACGGCGCGTTACGAGGAGAGCCGAATGTCTTATGCCGCCGTCAATGGCCAGAACCTTTATTACGAAGACACGGGTACCGGTGCACCAGTTTTGGTGTTCTCGCATGGTCTGCTGATGGATCACAGCATGTTCGCGCCACAGGTTGACGCATTGAGGCATCGCTACCGCTGCATCAGCTGGGATGAACGTGGTCACGGTCTTACCGCCAACAACAGGATGTGTGAGCCTTTCAGCTATTACGATTCCGCCAATGATCTGGCTGCCTTGCTCGATCATCTCGGCGTCAAGCGCGCGATTCTGCTCGGCATGTCGCAGGGCGGCTATCTGTCACTGCGCGCGGCGTTCAAGTATCCGGCCATTGTGCAGGCAATGGTGCTGATCGATACCCAGGCGGGGCCGGAGGATCCGGCCAAGATGCCGGGTTACGCGGTCATGATTGAAGACTATGCGAGCAACGGTCTGAGCGAAGAGACCGGCGCGATTCTCGAGCACGTGATTCTCGGCGATGGCTGGAGTGGGGCTGTGGCATGGAAGGAGAAATGGGCCAGCTGGCAGCCGCACAATCTTCTGCAATGCTTCAACACGCTGGGCTCGCGTGACGACATTAGCGGCAAGCTGGGGGCGATTACTGTTCCGGTGCTGGTGATCCACGGCGACTCGGATGTGGCAATTGAGCCAGAGCGTGCGAAGGCCATGGCGGATGCGCTGCCCAACGCGCGCATGGAACTGATCGTCGGTGGCGGTCACGCGTCGAATCTGACACATCCTGATCAGGTCAATCCATTGATTGAGGCTTTTATCGCGCAGCAGATGTAAATGCTCGTGTGCAGGACGTGGTCGTTGGCCTCTGCCATTAGTTGCTGCCGTATCGTTGGCTGGACGAAGACGCATATGAGCCTTGATAGCGAATCTCGTCGGTCACCGGTTTTGATGATCCGGTCAGCGTGCTGGTTGCTGACGCCGGCGGCATCGGCGGATCATGCTGCGGCAGCTGTTGGATAACCATTAATTGCACCGTTGCCTCAGCTTCGCGAGGATTGGGCAATTAGGATATGCAGCGAGGTTACCAATCCGACTATACGTGCGAGGTCATTGAGCGATGCAGATTTTGCAGTGCCCGCAGAATTTCTTCTGGTTCGCGCATCGCCTTGCGCGCCGCGCCGATGGCCTTGCGTACCTCACCCGGCGTCTCGCCGTTCTCGATCAGCGAGATGGCATGCTGCCGGCAATCGATCAACGCATCCACCCAGTCGGCCGGATGCGCTGTGCGGAAACGCCCCGTCAGCAGGCGACTTGCACGGAATGCTGGAGCGACTCTTTCAACCCTGTCCAACGCCAAGAGAAAATCTTCCGGCCGACGTAAAGCTGTTGCCGGATCCAGCGCATTGGCAAGCATGGCCAGCGAATCGGCTATTCGCAGGCGTAATACGCCGGTCGATCGCACTGGCAGCACAAGCCAGGCAGTAGCCACGCCGATAATCGCACCGATCACGATCTCTTCCAGCCGCAGCGAAAGGACCTGCTGGGCGGATGGACCTTCGAAGCCCTGCAGCAGCGCCAGCGCCAGCGTGACAAACAGGGCCCACCACGCGTAGCTCAGCGGGCGTAGCCAGATCCCTATGAACACGGAGGCAAGAATCCATCCGATGGTGGTTGTATCGTGCGGCCGGGCATGAACGGTAAACATCAATGCGAAGAACGTACCGACACCTGCGCCAAGAATGCGCAGCACGCTTTTATACGCCACATCCAGCCGTCCCTGGTTGCCGCTTCCGACAATATAGGCAGTGAGTACGATCCAAGCCCATCGCTCGGAAAAATAAACATAGCCAACGACAAAAGCCACTGTCAAAGCGACAGCCATCTGGATGGCCATTCGTGTGCTGGCTATGGGGCGCAGTGAACTCGAGCGCGGCGGTGATACGACAACTTCGCTCAATACACGAGCCTGCGGCAACCAGCGTAGACGACGAGCGAGTAGATGAAAGACGGTGACCCACAGCAGCGCCAGCAGCGCGACGATGATCGGAAGGAGCAATGCCATCGTGTGGCTGATGCGTGTCGTCGGGACGTAAGGCGTGGTGAGAATCACCACAAACGGCAGTGCAATCAGCGATCCGGCTCGCCGCACCAGTTGACCGAATCGACGCAACCAGATGGATAGCGACATGCTGGCAACGAAAACGACGGCGCCGATCCACGGCGCGTGAAGCAGCAACATGGCGACACCGAGTGAGGCCACGCTGACGGCGGGCAGGGTAATGGCTGCCTCCAGTCGGCCACGCAGATCCCGATCGAGCTGGCTGCGCGAGAGCGAAAGGCAGAGCACGACAGCCAGTATCGCCGGGCCCGATTCTGGATCGATCGCCAGGGCGCAGAACATCGTGGTCAGCGCGGCCAGCATGGTCACGATGGCCTCTCGCATGGAGCGGAAGATCATTTCGGCAGTCACGATCCAGTGTTGCTCCGGTTTGATCTATGGTGGGTAACGACTTTTCGCAACAAGGCGGTACTGATCGGATTTTTGGATGCTCAGGAACGACTGGCCAACCATTTACGGTAGCGCCTTGCCAGTTGTTTGAGCCGCCATTGATCCACGACCAGACTGACAAACGGTGAATAGTGGGTAGCCGGCTCTTTTCCCTTCGCAAAGCTCCATAAATAACGTTTGACCAGAGATATGGTGGCCAGCCCGGCCATGCCTTTGTCGTTCCAGTCGACGCGCGGGATTTCAGCTATGCGGTTGCCGCCGGCGAGCCAGTCATTTGGCAGGTTGGGAGCAATGGCCAGAGCGGTGGCCATGCCGACCACCGCAACGCCATGGGCGATGACTTGTTCGGCAATGGCGCGGCGGCGAATGCCACCAGTCACCATAATCGGCATGCTTGCTACGCTGGCGATGGTCTGGGCGAATTCGAGAAAGAAAGCTTCGCGCGCCAGCGTACGGCCGTCGGCGGTGCGCCCCTGCATGGCCGGACTTTCATAGCTTCCACCGGACAGTTCGACCAGATCGACGGGCAGCTCATTCAGCCAAAGCACGACTTGTCGGGCATCGTCCTCGGAAAATCCGCCGCGTTGAAAGTCGGCTGAATTGAGTTTGACGGCGACGCAGAAATGGCGAGAGACGCGAGCACGCACGGCACGAACGGTATCAAGTAAGAGACGTGCCCGATTGGCCAGCGTCCCGCCCCAAGCGTCCTCCCGTTGATTGGTGAGCGGGGAAAGAAACTGCGAAAGCAGATAGCCGTGCGCCGCGTGTATTTCTACGCCGGTAAAGCCGGCTTGCTCGGCGGCGTTAGCAGTCGCTGCGAATCGCTGGATCGTCTCGTCAATTTCCGCGGCGGTCATTGCCCTTGGCTGGGCAAAAAGTTTGCTGTGTTTGCCGAGTTCCAGCGCCACGGCGGAAGGTGCCCACGCTGAACCGCCCATCTCGGCGCGAACCTGACGGCCGGGATGACTGATTTGCATCCATGCATGCGCGCCGTGCGCTCGCATGACTTTTGCCCATTCAATGAATGGTGCCAGCGGTGTATCCGCTTCCAGCACGATGCCACCAGGGCCGGTCAGCGCGCGGCCATCGACCATCACGTTGCCGGTGATGATCAGGCCCGCACCGCCTTCGCTCCATGCTTCATACAGGCGCCGAATGGTCAGTCCGGGCAGTTGCCCCGCATCAGCCATGTTCTCTTCCATGGCTGCCTTGGCCAGGCGGTTGGGCAGGGTGCTTCCATTAGGCAAGGCGAGCGGCGAGTTGATCGACAAGGTCATGGTGAATGCGATGAAAGTTGGCGTTACCTTTCATCGTAAGCGGTAAATGATCTTCGGGAGTACTACGGACGGGTGCGCTGGAGCTTGGCATTTTGTATAGTCTTAGTGTGATGCAGATCACATTCCAGGTGCGCTTCGTCCGCGGGCGTTTCGCGTTGATTTGGACAACAAAAATTGTTGGCTTTCGGCTCTGGCGCGCTTCGCGACGTGCATGATTCTGGCTGAAGTAGTGCGTACAACTGAGGTGTTGAGCCAATGGATTTGCAAGCCGAGTTCAAACTATCCCCAAGCCGCCAATTGCTGGACGGCGTCAACATGTTTTTTGCCGTGCTTCCGGATGAGGAAGCCAAGGCAGAAATTGTCCGGATTGGCGAGCGCTTCGTGAAATCGCATCGGCTGGGCGGTTCCTCGGTCGATTTCGACCGACTGCACGTCACGCTTACCCCCATAGGTAAACCGGACCGCCTGCGCCAGCCGCTGGAGGGTGCCTTGCTGGCCGCGGCAGAAGGCGTACAGGTGAAGCCGTTTGAGGTGACTTTGGATAGCGCCATGCGCTTCAGCAATCCGGGCAAAGACGGTCGGTTTCCCTTTGTGCTTTGTGCAGATGCGTCCACCACGGAAGTGATGCTCACGCTGCGCAAGGCGCTGGCCAATGGGCAATATGCGCAGGGCCTGCATGTCGCAGGGGTATCCAGCTACCTGCCGCATGTGACGCTGCTTTATAGCCAGGGCGTGGAGGCTATCGAGCAGCCGATCCCGCCGATCAGGTGGACGGCGCGCGAATTTGTCCTGATCCGCAGTTTTTTTGGCCAATCCAGGCATGAAGTGGTGGGGCGCTGGCCGCTTGGCTTGGCGGATTGATACAGACGGCCCGTGTCGCCCGATCGGTTTCGGCGTGATCGGTTGCTGGGTCAATAATTGCCCGCGTCAGCCCAGAAGGCATTTCGCTGGGTCTTTATTGTTCGCTAGCGGGGTGATGATCTCTTGCATCGGCTGGGCGAACGCGGCAGGGTGGCATAACGAGGGTGATCTTCGGTTGTTTGCATTTCGGCAAGGTCGATTGGGCAGTTGAAACACCAATGGTTTGATCCTTTGTAGTCCTACACCACGAAGGAAACCGCAGGGCATGTCGCTTCATACGTTACATCCAAGCTATGACAGCGGCGGAGTGGTGCTATCCGTAGTCATTGCCATCTACGCCTCCTATGTGGCGCTGGATCTGGCGCGGCGGGTGCGCCACAAGGATCGTGAGTCGGTCATCTTGTGGACGACCGGCGGTGCATTGGTGATGGGTACTGGCATATGGTCGATGCACTTCGTCGGTATGCTGGCGATGGGTTTGCCGATAACCATTAGTTACGATCCGCTTCTGACGCTGGTGTCCTGGCTGGTCGCTGTGTCCGTCTCGGTTATCTCATTGCGGCTGGCGGCGCGCGACCAACTCTCGCGCTCGGCGTGGTTGATTGGCGCCCTGGCGATGGGGGCCGGTATTTGCGGCATGCACTACATCGGCATGACGGCGATGATGTTGACGCCAGTCATCCTGTGGAATGTCCCACTCGTAGCCACGTCAGCGCTGATCGCGATACTGGCTTCGGCGTTGGCGCTGCGCGTCTTTTTTAGCATGCGTCAGGTGCGGGGCCTGCGCGCCCATCTCATCCAGGGTGTCGCCGCGCTGATCATGGGTACGGCGATCGTTGGCATGCACTACACCGGCATGGCGGCGGCGAGTTTTCCAGCCGGTGCTGTCTGCGAGACAACCAATGGTATCGGCGGACACAATCTCGAAACGATGGTGGTATTCGCCTCGCTGATTTTGCTGTCGATCACGCTTTTGACCTCCGTGCTTGATGCACGACTGCAGGCGCGCACACTCACTATGGCGCGGTCACTGGAGGAGGCCAACCAGCAGCTGCAGGGTGCAAATGCCGAGTTGCAATGGATGGCTTTTCGCGATCCGCTGACTGGACTGGCCAACCGAGCCTTGCTCGAAGATCGACTCGATCATGCGTTGAATCGCATCAGTCGACAGGCAACGTTTCCCGGTAAGCGCACGTTTGCCAAACTGGCCGTGCTGTTCATCGATCTCGACGGCTTCAAGCCCGTCAACGACAGTTATGGTCACGCTGCTGGCGATCAGGTGTTGCGGCAGGTGTCCGTTCGTCTGAGTGAGTTGATACGCGACACCGATACGGTTGCGCGCATTGGTGGTGACGAGTTTCTGATTCTGCTGGAGGATGCTGAGGGTGCGGCAGATGCCGTGACGCTGGCTGACCGCATTCTGCACTCGCTTAGTGCACCCCTGCAGCTGATGGATCGGGAAATATCGCTCTCGTGTTCGATTGGTATTGCACTTTTCCCGGACCACGCGGCGCGGGATCGCCTGATAAGCAGCGCGGATGCAGCGATGTACGTCGCCAAGCACAACGGCGGCAATACCTACACTGTCTATGAGCAGCATATGCAGCCCGGCGGAACGGGCCAGATGGATTTGCAGCAAGCGCTGCGCGGCGCGATCGGTCGGAACGAATTTCAGCTGCATTACCAGCCGAAGATGGACGGCCGCAGTGGAAATCTGACGGGAGTGGAAGCGCTGTTGCGTTGGCAGAGTGGCAGCCTGGGCGCCGTGCTGCCGGATGTTTTTATTCCATTGGCTGAGCGCTTCGGATTGATCGTGGCCATTGGTGACTGGGTGATCGAGGATGTTTGCAGACAGCTGGCAAGTTGGACGCGCGAAGGTATCCAAATGCATGTGGCGATCAATCTTTCCGGATATCAGTTGCGTCAGCCTGATTTTGTGGCGCGGATGCGCCACCTGTTTGAACGGTATTTGGTCGATCCTCGGCAGGTAATATGCGAAGTCACCGAGTCAGTCGCGATGGAGGACACCGCATCGACTCAGCGCGTTCTGCGCCAGCTCTCCGAACTCGGCGTGTCGCTGTCCATTGATGACTTTGGCACCGGTTATTCGAGCCTCGCCTACCTGCGGCAGCTGCGTGTGCAGCAGTTGAAGATCGACCGCAGTTTCATCCGCGATCTGGATAGTTCTATCGATGCACGCGCCGTTGTCGATGCGGTGATCCGCCTCGCGCATTCGCTCGGATTGCGTGTGGTTGCCGAAGGCGTGGAAACTGTCGAGCAGTACACGGCCCTGGTCGAGTTGGGTTGCGACGAGCTTCAGGGTTTTTACTTTGCAGAGCCCATGACGGCCGAAGCGCTGCGTGAATCAGGTTTGCTCACGTCATTGGTTTCATCGTGATCGTAGACAGTCGCTCGTGCGATTGTTCGGCAGAGTCCGACATGTGTCGAATCGAACGATAGCGAAGCACGGTCGCCATGCGCGGCCATGCTTTTTTAGCGATCCGTTTCAAATCCATCCGCACTGAAATGATTTGCTGTCGATCGCCGCGCGGGAATGGATACTGTGGCAAGTGCCCAGGTTGGCTTGAACAGATCACTGCGATGTATTTTTCATGAGCTACTCGGCGTCATTGCCCATTCGCTGCTCACGTGCAGTGGCCATCGTCATATGCTGTCTCCGGTTATGTTTGATCCTGCCTATTGCTACGAGGGCATTCGCTGCAGCGGCTGATGCCGACTCCGTGTCACGAGAAAGCGCGGATGGCTATGTGCTTCACCAGCACGTCAATGACTACATCGTAACCGGTGATGATGGCTACGCCGTTCGGCGCTCGCTCGACAGCCTGGGTCCCGTCGCACTCGACGGCAAGCGTTACGATGGTTACACCCGGTGGAACGTCCATTGGGAATACGCTACGAGCAGTGATGCTTCCGGTAGTTGCATGCTGGTTTCCTCCAGCGTTGCACTGGACGTGGAAATTACACTGCCGCAGTGGCAGCACTCGGCTGACGTCCCGGATGCATTGCAGCGCCGGTGGTCTATTTACCTGGACGCGCTGCGCACGCACGAAAATGGACACGTGCAGAACGGCGAGCAGGAGGCAACGGCGATCGTTGACTTGATGCGATCCATCGGCCTGCAGTCAGACTGCGATTTGCTCGATCAAAAACTACAGGATCTTGGTCAGCGAATACTGCAGCATTACAAAGACAACGATATTGAATATGACCAGCATACGGAGCATGGTCGAACGCAGGGCGCGGTATTCCCCTGAAACGTCGCGCATGTGCTGTCGAAGAATTTGAACAGGAGATAAGAAATGCGCAAAAAGTGGATAAGTGCCGTGGCCATGATCGTCAGCATCGCGGGCGTAGTTCATGCTCAAACCAAATTGCCGGCCATTGAGGCCTTCGGCAAAGGCGTGCAGATCTATACTTGCAAGGCTGCGGGCAATCATTACGCATGGACGTTGAAGGCACCCGAGGCAACATTAAGCGACGCGAAGGGCAAGCTGATCGGCAAGCACTTTGGCGGCCCCACCTGGCAGGCAAGCGATGGCAGCGCGGTGGTTGGTGAGCCGGTGAATGTTTCTCCCTCTCCTGACGCAGGCGCCATTCCATGGATCGTGCTGCACGCTAAATCGCATGCCGGCAACGGCCTGATGGCAAACGTCGACTACGTTGTCCGCACGCGTACCGAAGGCGGTACTGCACCCGCAGCGGGTTGCGATCAGAGCCATGCAGACGCCGAGGTGCGTGTGCCCTATAGCGCGGTCTACCTCTTTTTCAGAAATTGAGTCAGCAATGCGATTCTGCGCGCGAAATCTTGAGTGAAGTTTGCAATGAGTCGGCTTGTCTCGAAAATATTGTCGCGGCGCGGATGCGCGGCGTAGCGTTGCGGCGCGCGCACTTGTTTGCACTGATGGCACGTAACGCCCTGCCGGCCATCACACACTTCGGTTTGCCTGACTATCACGTGGTGGAGATCGGCATCCGCGTTGATGTGTAAGGCAAGATCGCGTGCGGATCGTTCTACTTAGTGGCTGTGGCGCGGCGCCTGGTTGCTGTTGTGGCCCGGGGCTTTGTCGCAGTAGCGGGCTTGCATGCGGCCATGCCGGTGGTGCAGTTGCCACCCGACTGGCTGCAGCAGTGGTCGGTGAGGTAGCTGATCAGATCGTTCATCGCGGTAATCACCGGCGAGTAGTAAATAAACCGTCCCTCTTGCCGACTCGCAACCAGCCCCGCATGCGATAACTCCTTCAGATGGAAAGACAGCGTGGCGTTGGCCAACCCTAGCTTCTGCGCGATCACACTCGCGGCCAGACCATCGGGCGCGTGCTCGATCAGCAGGCGATAGACCGCCAGTCGCGATTCCTGCGCCAGCGCGGAAAGGATGTTGACGGCCTGTTTGCTCTGCATGGTGATGACGGTAGCTCGTCTGCACTTGGTTGGTTGCAAGAAATGAATGTATGGGCTCGGCTGTCTATCGAATCAATGATTGGCATCCGTGCTGCCGTCCGGCAAGTGCGCTATCGCTGTCCAGCCGACTGGACAGCGCCAGACGATCCAACGCGGCGATGCTGAGATTCAACATGTGCGAGATCTGGTGAATCCAGTGGAAACTATGTAATTCGATATTTCCATAATGATAGAATTATTGAATCGAAGCAACCGTATCTAATTCACCCATGCCCCATCCATTCATGACGATTGATGATTTACCGAATATCACGGCCGATGCGCTGGATCTTCCCAGCAACGCCAAATTGGGCCTGCCCGAAGGCTCAGAGCATCCGCCGCGCATCCTGATTCTTTACGGGTCGATGCGGCCGCAGTCGTTCAGTCGCAAGCTGGCGCTGGAGGCGGAACGCATTCTGCGGCAGCTTGGCGCCGAAACGCGCGTGTTCGATCCACATGATCTGCCCATGCTGGACAGCGTGGCGAATGATCACGCCAAGGTTCGCGAACTACGCGAGCTGTCGCTGTGGTCGGAAGGGCAGGTGTGGGTGAGTCCGGAACGCCACGGTACGGTGACTGGTGTGTTCAAGAATCAGATCGACTGGCTACCGCTGGAGGACGGTAGCGTGCGGCCGACACAAGGACGTACGCTGGCTGTGATGCAGGTCTGCGGTGGCTCGCAGTCGTTCAACGTGGTCAATGCGCTGCGCTTGCTCGGCCGCTGGATGCGCATGGTGACGATTCCCAACCAGTCCTCGGTTGCCAAGGCCTGGCAGGAGTTCGACGATGCCGGCCGCATGAAGCCGTCGCCGTATTACGACCGCGTGGTGGATGTGATGGAGGAACTGTTCAAGTTCACCCTGATGGTTCGTGAGCGTAGCGATTATCTGGTCGATCGCTACAGTGAACGCAAGGGCGCGGCCGAGGCGCGCGCGCTGTCGCAAGCGGCAGGCGTGGTATCTGCCATCGAAACACCAAGCCGCGGAGAGAAGTGATGCAGAACCTTATCGCCACCATCTATCACAACCCAGCCTGCGGCACGTCGCGCAACACTCTGGCGTTGATCCGGCATGCGGGCATCGAGCCCACGGTCGTTGAATATCTGAAACATCCACCCAGCCGTTCGCTGCTTATCAAGCTGATCGCAGACGCAGGTCTGATGCCACGTGCTGTTCTGCGCGAAAAAGACACGCCGTATGCCGAGTTGGGTCTGGCTGCTCCTGATCTCGGCGACGACGCGCTGCTCGATGCAATGATTGCGCATCCGATCCTGATCAACCGGCCGTTCGTGGTGACGCCTCTTGGCACACGGCTTTGCCGGCCATCCGAAGCAGTGATCGATATTCTTCCTGCGTTCGTCCGGCCTTTCATCAAGGAAGATGGCGAGGTTGTTGCGCCACGCCGATAGAGTGAAAGCACTTACGATCATCATCTGGTCGACAACCGAAACAATCATTAGTTGGTGAACATCGGCTTTGCCAGTCGGCAGAGCATGGGATTCCGATTCCGTGGTGATATCTGATAATCGCTGCAAACCTGTCTGTGGGGTTAAAAGTCGGCATTTGACAACATGCTCTGGCAGAATCGATGAACCTGCATCGCTGGAACATCGCGGAATGACTGAAGCCACCACTGCGCCGACCAATTCGCCGTGTCGCATCCTGTTTGCCAGCCTGATCGGTACGACGATCGAGTTTTTCGATTTCTATATCTATGCCACCGCAGCGGTGCTGGTTTTTCCCAAGCTGTTTTTTCCGTCGGCCGATCCGGCGTCGGCGGCGCTGCAGTCGTTTGCCACGTTTGCGCTGGCATTTTTTGCGAGGCCCATCGGCTCAGCCATCTTCGGCCATTTTGGCGATCGGGTCGGGCGCAAGGCGACCCTGGTGGCGGCGCTGCTGACAATGGGTATTTCCACCGTGGCGATTGGCCTGTTGCCGACCTACGCAAGTATCGGCGTAATGGCGCCGCTGCTGTTGGCGCTGTGCCGGTTCGGCCAGGGGCTGGGTCTGGGTGGCGAGTGGGGCGGCGCGGTGCTGCTGGCGATCGAGAATGCGCCGCCGGGCAAGCGGGCGTGGTATGGCATGTTTCCGCAGCTCGGGGCGCCGATCGGATTCTTCTTTTCCAGCGGCCTGTTTCTCTGGCTGACGCAGGGTATTGGCGATCAGGCATTCTTTGCGTGGGGTTGGCGCGTGCCATTTCTGGCCAGCGCGGTGCTGGTGCTGATCGGCTTGTGGATGCGTCTGAGGCTGCAGGAAACGCCGGCTTTTGCCAAGGCCATGGCGCATCACGAGCGGGTAAAGCTGCCGATGCTGACCGTGATCACGCAATACCCGCGCGGACTGTTGGCAGGCACCTTCGCCGCGCTGGCCACATTTGTACTGTTTTATCTGATGACCGTGTTTGCGCTGAGCTGGGCGACCACCAAATTGGGTTATTCGCGCGAGCAGTTTCTGATACTGCAGATGGTTGGGGTGCTGTTCTTCGGCGCGACCATACCGCTGTCGGCTTTGCTCGCCGATCGTCGAGGCAACCGATTCACGATGATTCTTTCGACGGTGCTGATCATCGCCTTCGGCATCGGGTTTGCGCCGCTTTTTGCCGCTGGCAGCAGTGGCAGCGTGTTGCTGTTTCTGGCCCTTGGGTTAGGTGTGATGGGGCTGACCTATGGTCCGCTGGGCACGATTCTGGCGCAGATGTTTCCCACGGCGGTGCGTTATACCGGAGCATCACTGGCGTTCAATATGGCCGGCATTTTCGGTGCCTCGCTGGCGCCATACATCGCCACGTCGTTGGCCAGGAGTTACGGGCTGGCCTATGTCGGCTATTACCTGTCGGCCGCGGCGGTGCTGACCCTGCTGGCGCTTTTGGCCACACCGAAGTCGGTGGATTGATGCGCTGAATGCTACAAATGGTTCGGGATAAAAAACAGCAGGACCGTTTTGCCAGAATCGGGGGATAATGCGACGGTCGGCGCGCTGTTGCCGGCACGTTGTCCGGGGGTGGCCATGAATCTCGATCTGCATACGCTCGGTGTCATCGGCATCGCCGTTGGCGTGTCCATTTCGTTGAGCTTTACCCTGCTGGGTATGGTGCTGCGCGGGTTGCCGGCGCTGCGGATTTGGGCGATGGCTTTCTGGGTGTTGACGCTTGCGGCGCTGGCACAGGGGCTGGATGAGTCCGGCACGCTGACGTCGGCGATTCTCGGCAACGGACTGATTGCGTTTGCCAATGCGCTGATGTTGATGGGCATTGCCGTGCATGTGCGTTATCCGCTGCGCTGGTTCTGGCCCGGGGTCTACATTGTTTTCTATGTAGGCGTGCAGGCGGCGCTGGTGCTCTGGCCGCAATCACCCAAGATCGAAGCCGTTTTGTTCGGTGCGAGCAGCATCGTCTGGGATGGGTGGATGATCTGGCTGCTGGTGTGGCACGCGCCGCGCGACCTGCGGAGCACCTGCTGGTGCACTGCGCTGGTGTTCGTCATCGATGCGGGTTTTTATCTGGTGCGTTCCGGCCTGGTGCTTTTCCCTGGCGGCATCAACAGCGCGATGTTCAACGAGGTGTTGGTTACCGGCAATTACGTCTTCGGCATCCTGTGCACTTTCCTGCTCAGCACCGGGTTCACCTTGATGTTGGCGCAGCGCCTGACACTTGATCTGCGTCGACTGGCGCGCACGGACGGGCTTACCGGCCTGCTCAATCGTACGGCTGTTTTCGAGGAGGGCCGGTGCCTCGTTGATCGCTGCCAGAGCCGATGCGAGCCGTGTTGTGTGATGGTGTTTGATCTGGACAGTTTCAAAGCCGTCAACGATCGCTGGGGGCACCTGGCTGGCGATGCGGTGATCAGACATTTCGTCGATGTCGTGCAGGGTGTTGGTCTGCCGAAAGGTGCGCTGTTTGCCCGCTACGGCGGTGAGGAATTTGTCCTGGTACTACCGTCCATCGATTCCCGGGAAGCAACCTTGATCGGCGAGCAGATGCGCGCGGAGGTAGCCTTGCGACCGGCTCGGTTTGACGGGCAGTACATCGTCATTACCACCAGCGTCGGTCTGGCGACGGTTACCATCGATAGCCGCTTCGAGGCACTGGTGATTGCTGCGGACGCCGCGCTTTATCGGGCCAAGGACAAGGGACGTAATCGTGTGGAATGGAATGATGATCGGCATACGTCGCAGCTGGATTTGCCGGTCGAAGAATCGCTCGCTGGCTGATCCTGCCAGCGTGATTTACCGCAAGTCAGGCATCTGAATGGGTGGCATGGTGAGGCTGGAGGTTCGTCAGCAGCGGCCCCATTTTTGTTGAAGAAGAGATTCATCTGTGGCGGATCAGGCTTTCAGTGAATCACTGAATAGGAGAACTCTCATGGCAACCGGTTGGGCAGGCGATGGAGCGGTGCAGGATCAGATCGATGCCACCGTCAGCGATGCGGTAACGCGCGCGCGTCGGCAGCTGCGGCAGGGCCCGGGTCTGACGCATTGCGAAGAGTGCGAGGCGAAGATTCCCGAGGCGCGCCGCGTCGCAGTGCCCGGCGTTCGCCTGTGCGTGGCCTGTCAGGAAGCGCATGACGAAGCGCAGGCGGCCGGCATCTACAACCGCCGCGGCAGCAAGGACAGCCAGCTGCGCTAGGCGGCTCCCGATGGCGGCTTGCTTCGGTCAGCACATCCAGCCAGCTTCACATTCAACCAGCTTCAAACAAACAGGGCGGCCCACGATGGGCCGCCCTGTTTGTTTTTGCATCACGATGATGGGCAGACGGATTACTTGGGCAGCTTGAAGATCGCGATGGTGTCGCCGTAGGCAAAGCCCATCTGGAAGTTGCCGCCAGCGGCAACCGCGATGTACTGCACGCCGTCGACGCTGTAGCTGATCGGCGGTGCATTGACGCCCGCGCCAAGGTTGAAGCGCCACAGCTTCTTGCCATTGGTGGCGTCGAACGCATCGAAGTAACCGTCGCCTTCACCCATGAAAACCAGGTTGCCGGCCGTGGCCAGCGCGCCGCCGATCAGCGGCTGTGCGGCGTGATACTGCCAGGCGATGTTGCCGGTATCGACATTGATGGCGGTGAACGTGCCGTTCTGGATCGGGTCCTTTGGCACGTTGGTGAACGAGCTGCCAAGACGCATCGAGCCGGGCTGGAAACCCGGGTCTTCGCCGGTGGTAAACGTCATCAGCTGGTTCATGCCCAGAATGTATACCGCATGCGTCAACGGCGAATACGCCGGTGGTGACCATTCGGTGCCACCGTTGGCGCCGGGCAGCATCTGCACGCCTTCCTTGGTGGGCTGCGCGAACATGTTCTTCGACTGGTCGACGAACGGCTGCGACTTGCGGATCAGTTTGCCGTTGCGTCGGTCCACGATATAGAACCAGCCGGTCTTGCCTGCTTCACCGGCGGCCGGAATGGTCTTGCCATTCTTCGTGACGTCGAACAGCACGACGTTGCTCACTGCATCGTAATCCCATACGTCGTGCGGCACTTCCTGGTAATGCCAGGCCAGCTTGCCGGTCTCCACGTTGAGCGCCACGATCGAATCGGTGTACAGGTTGTCACCCTTGCGGCCCGCGCCGTAAAGATCGGGATTGGGATTGCCGGTGGAAAAGATCAGCAGGCCGCGCTCGGTGTCGACGGTCGGCGTGGTCCAGACCATGCCGCCGCCGCGCTGCCAGGCATCGCCAGCGAACGACTTGGGATCGGTCGACTGCCAGCGCCATGCCTGCTTGCCGGTGGTGGCGTCGTAGGCGGCGACAAAACCGCGGATGGCCCATTCGCCACCGGAGCTGCCGACAATGACCTTGCCCTTGTAAATCTGCGGTGCCATCGTTTCCGAATAGCCGACTGATGCATCAGCTACGCCGACGTTCCACAGCACGTCGCCGGTGGCAGCGTTCAAGGCGATCAGTCGCGCATCGAGCGTGGTGACATAAACGTTGCCGTAAGCCACGGCCACACCGCGATTGACCGGGCCACAGCAGATCTTGAAGTTGCCGACGTTGTAGGTCGACTCCCAGATGATGTCGCCAGTGTCGGCATGCAGCGCGATGATCTTCATCTTGCTGTCGACCACCGGCGTGGTGGCGTACATCACACCATTGACCACGATCGGCGTCGTTTCGAAACTGCTGGTGATGCCGGTTTGCACCAGGGCGACGGCCGTCAGTGACTTGACGTTGCTGTCGTTGATGTCCTTCAGCGGCGAAAAGCGCTGGTTGGAGTAATCGCGACCGTGCAAAAGCCAGTCTGCCGGATGATCGGCAGGGCTGACCATCATGGCGTCGGTAATGGTGACGCTGGCTTTGTCAGGCAGTTTGCCAAAGACCATGCGACTGGAGATGCCGGCGTTCTGGATTTCCAGATTGGCGTTGCTGGTAGCCGCCTCGTTGTTCTGTGCCGGATAGGGCAGCAGCGCCACCGTGTCGAGGTGTGCGGCATCGAGCGTGGTGCTTCCCGCCGGGTAACCGTTCTGGGCCAGGATGAAAGCCAGCGCATCCTCGTACTGCGTTTTGCTGAGCGAGCCGGGATTGCTCACCGGCATCTGGCTGGAGATGAAGCCGTAAAGCTTGTCGGCGGTCGGGTAGTTGGCTTTGAGCGATGCACCAAAGGTTGTTCCGCTCAGTGCGGGTGCCGCGCCGCCCTGCAGTTTCGAACCATGACAGACCGAGCATTGCTGGCTGTATACCGCCGCGCCTGCCTGGGCTTGCGCAGCGGTATAGTCACCCGATGCGGCTGCGCTGGCTGTGGTTGGTAGATAGACGGCTAAAAGCGCCGCTGCCATCAACGCATAGCGTTTTATCCAGCGGCGATGATTTTCGCCCGGAACGGCGGGTTGAAGAACGAGCCGTTCAGAACGGGCGTTGCTACGTGTCATCTGCATGATTCGACCCCTGTGTGTCTTACAGCACGGCGGAGCGGCCACACGGAGTGTGTTGATCAACACGCAGAGTCTGGTCGGTCTACGGAAACCCTGAAGCAGATCGTAGCTCGAAATCCCTACAGGGTATGAAGCAATAATTTGCGCATACTTCAAGTCACGTCTTGCCGGGTGTGCCTCGACACTGTTTCATATCGTTTTGCCGCCGCCGACCGCGCTACCAGGACTGCGACTGGGACTGCCCGGATTCAGCAATCGATACTTCGACTTCCAGCGATTCGGCGATACCGCCCAGGCGCACGCCACGCACCGGCGCTGCATCACGGTAGTCGCGGCCGCAGGCGATGCGGACATAACGTTCGTTCGGCGATTGGCGATTGGCGGCATCGAAGCCCAGCCAGCCCAGATCCTCGACGAAGATTTCCGCCCAGGCGTGGCTGGCCGCTGCGGTGCCCTCGATCGGGCAGAGGTAACCGCTGACGTAGCGTGCAGGAAAACCCAGCGAGCGTGCCGCGGCGATCAGTACGTGCGCATGATCCTGGCAAACACCAGCCTTCGCAGCGAAGGCTTCCACGGCCGTGGTTTCCGCGTCGGTCTGATAGGGCAGGTAATCGATACGATCGCGCACACCGTTATTGAGCCGGTGCAGGCGCTCGAGCTCGGTACCCGTACCCGCCGAGGCGCGCGCGAGATCGTCGATCTCTTCGCTGCTTTCGGTCAGCGGCGTCGATGACAGGTAGAACATCGGCGGCAGCAACTCCTTGTGCGTGCCGTGTACACCGTGCATGTCGCGCGTGTTGACCGAGCCGCGTACCGACAATCGGAGCGTTTCCACACTGCGGTCAATGGTGTGTGTCGCGACCGGGTTGCCGAAACCGTCGTGGCAGGTGGGTTGCAGGCGTCGGCCGTCGACGTGGACGCGCCAGTCGCCAATGGTCTGGCCGGCACTAGGCGCAGGCCACATGCGCAAGGCCTGGATGATCATGCTGGCAGCCTGACCATAGCGGTAGATGGTGTCGTGGACGATAGTCAGCTGCATGGCTAAAAAAGATGTCCTTCGGAGATTTGTGCGCCCAATGCTTCGGTACGCACGATCACATCGGTCAGGTATTCGTGCAGACCGTTATTGATGATGTAGTCGATTCGGCCGTAACGCAGATTGGTGTAAATGGCGTGTGCCTGCCGCTTGGCTTCCGCCGCGCGCTGCGGATCCTGATCCTCGATCAGGTCCAGATGCTGGGTGATCTGGTTGTAGCAGAACGCCAGCGAGCGCGGAAACTCATCGCGCATGATCAGCAGTTCCGCCACGTGCGCAGGTTCCACCGCGCCCTTGAACATCACGCGATAAGCGCGGCGCGCACCGACCACGCGCAGGATGGCCAGCCACTGGTAGTAATCGATCACGCCGCCGACGTCGCTCACCGATGGCAGCCGCACGTGGTATTTGACGTCGAGCAGGCGGGCCGTGTTGTCGGCGCGCTCCAGATACTGGCCGACCCGCACGAAATGGAAGCCGTCGCGACGCAGCATGGCATTCGAGCAGACGCCGTGGAAAAGGCCGACGCGTGACTTCACCCATTCGAGGAATTCGGACAGCAGATCCTCGGTCATCGGTTTGTTCCGATAGATGGAGAGCTCTTGCCAGGTCGTGTTGATCGCTTCCCACATGTCGGCGGTCAGTGCCGTGCGTACGGCGCGCGCATTGCGGCGCGCGATTTCGATGCAGTTGACGATGGAGGAGGGATTGTCCGCATCGAATGCCAGAAACTGGATCACCGACGCTTCGTCGGCCTGTTCGTGCCGGGCGTAATAGCTGTCGCCACCGCCAGCGGCAACGATCGCCGACTCCCATTCGCTATTGCGGTCGCTGTCGACGCGAACGGCGTTCATCTGGCCAGCAACCTGAAGCAGGCGCGCGACATAATCGGCGCGCTCCATGTAGCGCGACAGCCAGAACAGGTTTTCTGCGGTACGTGCCAGCATCAGTTTTCCAGAATCCAGGTGTCTTTGGTGCCGCCGCCCTGTGACGAGTTCACCACTAGCGAGCCATCTTTCAGCGCCACGCGGGTGAGGCCACCCGGCACGACGCGGATGCGATCGGCGCCGCAAAGCACGAACGGCCGCAGATCGACATGGCGTGGCGCGATGCCGGAGTCGACGAAGGTCGGCACCGTGGACAAGGCGAGTGTGGGCTGTGCGATGTAGTCGTGTGGGCGCGTTTTCAGCAGGGCACGGAAGTCTTCCAGCTCGGTGCGGCTGGCGTGCGGCCCCACCAGCATGCCGTAGCCCCCGGAGCCGTGTACGGCCTTCACCACCAGCTCGTCGAGATGATCCAGCACGTAGCGCAACTCGTCCGGCTTGCTGCAGTCGTGGGTCGGCACGTTGCGCAGCAGCGGTTCTTCGCCAAGATAGAAGCGGATCATTTCCGGCACGTGGATGTAGACCGCCTTGTCATCGGCAATGCCGGCGCCAATGGCGTTGGTCAGCGTGAGGTTGCCTGCGCGATTGGCAAAGTGCAGGCCCGGTACGCCAAGCATCGAGTTGGGCTTGAAGACCAGCGGATCGAGATAGTCGTCGTCGATACGGCGGTAGATCACGTCGACGCGCGACAGACCGGCCGTCGTGCGCTGGTAGCAGACGTCTTTGTCGACGACCAGATCGGCGCCTTCGACCAGGTCGATACCCATCTCGTCGGCCAGGAACGCGTGCTCGTAATAGGCGCTGTTGTGGATACCTGGCGTCAGCAGCACCACGGTCGGTTCGCCAGGGCAGTTCGGCGGCGCCAGCGAACGCAGCGTGGCCAGCAGCTCATCGGGATAGTGCGCGACGGGCGCGACGCGATTGCGGCGGAACAGGTCCGGAAACAGCCGCTGCATTACCTCACGGTTCTCGACCATGTAGGACACACCAGATGGCGTGCGGCAATTGTCTTCGAGTACGTAGTAGTCGTCAGGGCCGGTGCGCACCATGTCGATACCGGCGATGTGCGAATACATGTGGCCGGGCAGGTCGAGGCCGGCCATTTCGGGGCGAAACTCGCTGTTATGCAGGATCAGCTTTTCCGGGATGTGCCCCGCACGGACAATTTCGCGGTCGTGGTAAACGTCGTGGATGAATGCGTTCAAGGCCTTGGCGCGCTGCTCCAGGCCCTGGCGCAGGCGCACCCATTCGGCCTGCGCCATCACGCGCGGGATAAAGTCGAACGGGATCAACCGTTCCGGATCGCCGCCTTCGGTATACACCGCAAAGGTAATGCCGATACGCCGGAACAGCACCTCGGCCTCGCGCCGCTTCAGCGCCAGCTGTTCGGCTGGCATCGATTTCAACCAGGCATCGATCAACGCGTAGGGTGCGCGGACGTTCTCCGGCCATCCCATCTCATCAAACACGGGCGTTGCGTCGGCCATTGAAACTCCTGTGTTATCGCGTCTGACGATATGGGTAGACATTACCGCGGGCGTCGATCGGTGTCGAAATGTTTCGTCAGCACATTGCCGACCGTCCTGTGTATTCCGTAAATACCTGACGAAGATTACAGAGCCGGCGTGCAAATCCTGTGCAGCCGGCGTTGCGCTGGCATGGAAAATTCCGAGACTTGCGGCGGCAAACTGTCTATCGAATCGGCCATCCATACATCGGTGTCCTTCAACGATCCCGCTGGACAAAAGCGCGTCTGAGATTTTTGACTGTCCGGTGTGTGCGATGGAAACATCTAACTCGGTGGTGACAACTCCGTGCGTGCAGACGGCGGCCACGAGTGGTCCATCGCTGCCGGTGCTGCTGCTGCAGCAAGCAGGTCGGCGTGATCAAGAACATCCATCTTGTTGACGGCGACGATGAACCTGTCGAAGGCAGCTCGGACAAGATCAAGGGCCTGGTGCTGAAGGTCTGCTTTTTGAAAAAGGCCTGAGCAATCTCAACCTGTGCTTTCCACGACAGCATCCATGCCGGCTGATAGATAACGTTGTCATTCTCGGTTTTATTCTTCTGACCAGATGCGCCTCTTGATCGCCGTGGCACGTTGCTAAAGCCACGTGACGGGAACCGGCTTTGCTGACGAGGCAAAGTGCATCGGCCAGCAAATCTGCCGCCAACTTTCCGACCCTCGTCCTGACAAGCTTGCAATTTCGATCATCGATATCAGCTGCGGAGTCAGCTGCTGCGATGCGGTATCAGCTCAGGCAAACGGCAAAGCGGATTGTTGTGGCGAGATGCTGCAAAAGCAGCAAACAAAAGTTTGTAGCCGAGCCTAGTAAGGCTCGCCAGGTACGCCATCGCAATTCACACGCGGCGTCACAGATGTGATTTTGTCCAATAGACAACGTTGTCATTTTGGAATATCACGGGACATATCTCACGCATTACAAGCGGTAGCGTGCAGGGAAGCGTTGAGGCACATCCCCACATGGCTGTCGGATTGCGGCTGTGAACTGCCTTGGTAACTCACTCGTATTGATGCAAGTCCATCTGGAGAGAATTCCATGTCAGTTAAACCCCCGTCACCTTTTGTAAAAAAGCCCACCACACGCTTGAGTCTCGCCCTTGGCGCTTTTGGCAGTATTGCTGCGACAGGTCTTTCCATGGCCTTGCTGGCCGCCGTACCCGTGCAGACGCTGCAGGCACAGACTGCAAGCAGTTGTGCGGCGGCCTGGAGCGCGTCGCAGGTCTACACCGGTGGCAACACTGCCAGCGAAAACGGCGTCAACTATCTGGCCAACTGGTGGACGCAGGGTAATGACCCCGCCAGCAACAGCGGCGGAGCAGGCTCCGGTCAGCCGTGGACATCGCAGGGATCCTGCGGTGGTGCAGCGCCGGCGCCGGCACCCGCGCCAGCGCCTGCCCCCGCGCCTGCACCCGCTCCGGCCCCAGCGCCTGCCCCCGCACCCGGCAGCTTGCTGTTCAGTCCCTACAAGGACGTGACCATCAATCTCAACTGGAATACCAACGTCATGCAGACGGCGGTGACCGGCACGGCGATTCCGGTGGTAGGTAGCGGCAGCCTGGTTTCGACCGCCGAGCCCAATCTCGGCGCGATTACCCTGGCGTTTGCATCAGGCGAATGCGGCAGCGAAAACTGGGGCGGCATTCCTGCCGCAAGTTTTGCCAGCGCGAACATCCAGGCGCTGTCCACGGCAGGCGTCAACTACGTGCTTTCCACCGGTGGCCAAGCGGGCACCTTTACCTGTTCCACTCCGGCGGGCATGGCCCAGTTCATCTCGACCTATAACTCTGCGCATCTGGTCGGCGTGGATTTCGATATTGAAGGAGGTCAGACACAGGCGCAGATCAGCAGCCTGGTGACCGAGGTCGCGTATGCGCATACGCTGTATCCGAACCTGCGCTTCTCCTTCACGCTGGCCACATTGGGCGCATCGGATGGCAGCTACGGCGGACTCAATTCACTGGGCGATATGGTGGTCAAGTCGATCAAGAGCGCCAACCTCAGCAATTACACGATCAACCTGATGGTGATGGATTTCGGCGGCGCCAGTGCCGGTGTCTGCGTGGTGTCCAACGGCGCGTGCAACATGGGGCAGTCGGCGATTCAGGCAGCCGAAAATCTGGAGCATACCTACGGCATTCCCGCCAGCCAGATCGAGTTGACGCCAATGGTTGGCATGAACGATGTCTCCAGCGAAGTGTTCTCTCTCACCGATGTCGACACGCTCACCAATTACGCGGTGAGCAATGGCTTGGCAGGCATCCATTTCTGGTCGTTGGATCGCGACACGCCTTGTTCAAGCAATACCGGTTCGGCATCGCCAACGTGCAACTCGGTCAGCGGCAGCACGGCGCTGCAATACACCAACCGTTTCCTGCAGGATCTGGGGCGGTAAGCGGCGTGGTGCGGCGAATCGATCGGTAAGGTTTGGTTTGCCGGAAATAGATGGATTGAAGCACAGGGCCCGATGGTGAGAGATGACAACTCTTGCCATCGGGCTTTTTCATGTAGACGTCTGTACATCCAAAGAAAATCGAACAGATCACATCAAACAAGCCCATCAAGGCATCAGATATATCGTGGTATCGGGCCTACTTGTGGCGTCTGGTCGGGTAGGTCGACCAACGTGTCATCGATAAAGCACCAGCCCCAGCCTTCGGGTGGATCGTAGCCTTCGATGATCGGATGCTTGGTGGCGTGAAAATGTGCGGTGCCGTGGCGTCCCGGTGACTGATCGCAGCAGCCGACGTGACCGCAGGTGCGGCATAGCCGCAGATGGACCCAGTGCGATCCCGACTTGAGGCATTCCTCGCACCCGAGCGTGCGGGGCGTTACATCGACGATATCGGCGAGGTGTTTGCAATAGTCACTCATGCGGCGGGTTCCGGTAGTCGGGCAGGAGATGCAGCAAGTACCTGATGCAGGGCGGCAACGACCTGAGCACCTTCGCCCACTGCCGCCGCTACACGCTTGGTCGAGCCGGCGCGCACATCGCCGATGGCGAACACGCCGGGCACGCTGGTTTCCAGTGCCAGCGGTTCGCGATCCGCAGCAGACCACAGTTGTCCTGCGCCGGGTTGGCCGGTGCAGATAAAGCCCTTGGCATCTACATCGACGTTGCAGCCCTGCAGCCAGGCGGCGTTCGGATCCGCGCCGACGAAAAGGAAAAGGTGCCGCAGTGGCCCGGTCCATTCGACGCCGGTATCGCGCTGGCGAAAGGTAGCGCCGGTCAATCCGCTGGTCACATCGCCCTGCAGCGCGGTGACTTCGGTGCGCGTGTGCAGCGTGACGTTGGGCAGGGCGGCAATGCGTTCGATCAGATAGCGCGACATCGACGCGTCGAGCGATTCGCCGCGTACGACCAGGTGCAGATGCTTGACCCGTGGCGCCATGTAAGCGACGGCTTGTCCCGCCGAGTTGCCGGCGCCGACTAGTGCAACCTCCTCGCCCTCACACAGCTTCGCCTCTACCGGTGAGGCCCAGTAGGAAACGCCGGCGCCTTCGAACAGGCTCAGGTTTTCGATGTCGATGCGCCGATAGCGCGCACCCGATGCAATCACCACGCTGCGCGCCTGCATGCCGAGGCCGTTTTCCAGGCGCAGGGTAAAGAGGTCGCCCGGCTTGCGACTATCGCCGCCACATTCCAGTACGGTCACGTTGACCGGAATGGCGATCTCGGCGCCGAACTTCTGTGCCTGAGTGAATGCGCGCGCCGCCAGCGCGTGGCCGGAGATGCCGGTAGGAAATCCCAGATAGTTTTCGATTCTGGCCGAAGCGCCGGCCTGGCCGCCGAAAGAGCGCGTATCCAGTACCAGCACCGACAGGCCTTCAGATGCGGCGTACACCGCAGTCGCCAGGCCTGCGGGGCCTGCGCCCACCACGGCCACGTCGAAGATGCGATTCGGATCAAGCTCCGGCATCATGCCGAGGCAGCCGGCAAGATCCACTTCGCTTGGATGCTTGAGCAGCGCACCGTTGGGGCACAGCACGATCGGCAGTTCGTCATCCTGCACGCCGAAACGTTCAACCAGCGCCTGACCTTCGCCGCCATCGCCCACGTCGAGCAATGAATACGGATGGCCGTTGCGTGTGAGAAACCCCTGCAGCCGCACCAGCGCGGGTTCACCCGGCCGGCCGGCAAGCAGCGTGTTGGCGCCTTCGGCAATCAGCGCGGTGCGGCGCAGAAGGAAGGCACGCATGATGATCTCGCCGATCTCAGCCGAACCGACGATCAGCGCGCGCAGATGGTTTGTGTCGAAACGCAGCGCCTCGCAGCCATTCGTCCCGGCGCGTGCTTCGGCCAGCGCCGAGCGACCACCGAGCTGGCTCACTTCGCCGGTAATGCCGCCGATCGGCAGCGTGGTGATCAGCTGATCTTCACCCGTGGCGTGACCGCGGTTCACCAGCACATCGCCGGAGGTCACGATGAAAACCGGCGCACGCTGCTCGCCGAGCGCATACAGCGTTTCACCCGGTTCAAATCGCTGCGGCGGCGCCGTGGCAAAGCGTTGCGCCACCGTTATCTGCACGGCGCAGAGTGTGGGGAACAGCTGGTCGCGTCGCGTCTCGGCCAAACTCATGCGTTACTCATATCATGGCGAGGTGTTGCTGCAGTCTCTACTGCTCGACAAAGGCTAGCAAGTGAGGCTTTTGATGGCCGCAAGGTTGATGCTTTGCTGCTTTCACCGCATGAGCACCGACGAACAGCTAACATAATGAAAGCAAAAGCGTGCATTTGCGCGCTCCTCGGGCCACCGATGCCGATTGACGCACACGGTATCCAAGCCATGCTTGCCAGACGCGTGGGCGAAAGTGCGGACGCGGCAGCCATTGCAGCCGCCGCGCTTTCGCTATGGCAGGAAGTCGATGTGGCGTTGGCGCCGATCATCGGCCAGCCTGGTGTCGCCGCGTTGTACAAGCGCAGCCTGTACCTGACGCTCGTCGATCATCCTTGCCTTGTTACTGCGTACGAAGGCTTGCTCCGCCCCGGCGATTTTGCTGGCCTGGAAACCGCGTTATCGCAGCAGACACCGGCAGAAGCCGCCGCAGCGATGGCCGCCTTGCTCAGCACGTTCCATGATCTCCTTACCCATCTGATTGGCGGTTCGTTGTTTGAGCGTCTGCTGCGTTCGGTGTGGAACAAACCATCCAGCGGCGATTCCGCGAAGGACAACACGCCATGACCAGGGTCAAAGCCATCATCCATCGTCTTGCCACGGGAGTGCCCGGATTGGACGAGGTGTTCGGCGGCGGTCTGCCGGAGTTCTCTTTCAATCTGATTGCCGGTCCACCAGGCTCGGGCAAGACGACGCTGGCGCATCAGATGATGTTTGCGCTTGCCACGCCCGAGCGGCCTGCGCTGTATTTCACCGTGCTCGGCGAGCCGCCGTTGAAGATGTTCCGCTACCAGCAGCAGTTCGATTTCTTCGATACCGAAAAGATCAATCAGGCGGTTCACTTCATCAACCTGGCGGAAGAAACCGCGACCGGCGATCTGATCAAGGTGCTGGCGCGAGTCGTTGCCGAGGTCGAGGCGCATGGTCCTTCGCTGGTGTTTGTGGATTCCTTCCGTTCGGTGATCCTGGCTGGCGAAGGTGATCGCAATCCTTTCATCAGCCTGCAGCAGTTCGTGCAACAGCTCGGCATGCTGATGACGAGCTGGCAGGCTACGACGTTTCTGTTGGGCGAATACTTCAGCGAAGACGATCCCAGTCCGGTGTTTACTGTGGCCGATGGCCTGATCTGGCTGCGCCAGAGCGTGCAGGGCAATTCGATGGTCCGCAAGATGGAGATCATGAAGATGCGCGGGCAGCCATCCTTGCCGGGGTTGCATACCTTCCGCATCGGTGATGGCGGTATCCAGGTATTCGCACCGCCAGCGCTGGCACCGCTGACCGATTGGCAGCCCGCGCTGGAGCCTGATCAGCGGGCAAAGATGGGCGTGCCAAAGCTGGACGTGATGATGGGCGGTGGCCTGCCGCGTGGTTATTCGCTGCTGGTGGCCGGGCCGTCAGGTTCGGGCAAGAGCATTCTTGCGTCGGCCTTTCTGGCCGAAGGCGCGCGGGCTGGCGAAACCGGGGTCATCGCCGCATTCGAGCAGCGGCCCAAGCGGTCGCGTGGGCTTGTGTTGGCCGAGTTGATCGAAAGCGACCGGGTGGGTGTGATCGATACCCGATCGCTAGCTTTGTCGGTCGACGAAATCGCGATGCAGCTGATTGCGGAAATTCGCCGGCTCAAGGCGACCCGCGTGGTGATCGATTCACTCTCCGGATTTGAACTGGCGCTGGCGCCGACCTTCCGCGAAGACTTTCGCGAGTCGCTGTCGCGCCTGGTTTCCGCGCTTACCGATATCGGCGTTACCGTGCTGATGACCTCCGAGCTGGAGGATCGTTACAGCGAACTGCGCTTCAGTCCCTACGGCACGGCGTTTCTCACCGACGCGATTATCGTGCAGCGTTACATCGAAGTGGACAGCCGGCTGCAGCGGATGATGGCGGTGGTAAAGATTCGCGCCAGCGCACATTCCAGCGCGCTGCATCTGTTCCATATCGACGACGACGGCATCAAGATCGACGAGATGCTGGTGGGCTATGAAGGTCTGCTGGGCGGCAGGCCGACCCGCAGCCACAGCCTGTTGAACGGACCAGCCTCCGGTGCCGACGATGGATAGGTACAGCACCATGCCGTCGATGCCATGAACGACCGCATCGATCCGCGCACCGAAGCCGAAGCAACGCAAGCGCTTGCGTTGCTCAACGGGCAGGCCGATGACCTGCGAGCGGATCTGGTCAGGTTGCGAGCGGAGCTGGTAAGCGTGCACCCCGGTGGAAGCAGTAACCGCATGGTGCAGTTGCTGGAGGCGAATGAAATGCTGGTGCTTGCCGCCCTCAGTGCGGAAACCATTGCTGAAACGGCTATCGCCAACTTGAGCGAATTGACGTATGCCAGCCAGCGCGATGCGCTGACGCATACGGCCAACCGCGCGCTGATGTTTGACCGGCTGAAAGCCGCGATTGCTGCGGCGAAAGATCAGCAGGCGCGTATCGCCGTACTCTTTCTCGATCTCGACCATTTCCGCTATATCAACAACACGCTGGGTCGTGTGGGCGGCGACGCAGTGCTGCAGCTGGTGGCCAGCCGGTTGGAGTCGGTGCTGCTGGACGGTGACACGGTGAGTCGCCAAGGTGGCGATGAATTTCTGGTGCTGTTGACCGATGTAGCACAGCCAGCCGACGCGGCACGCATTGCTGCACAACTGCTGGCTGCCATCGCCGTGCCCAGTTCCATCGGGGAGGTGAGGCTGCAAATTTCTGCCAGCCTCGGCATTGCCATGTATCCGGAGGATGGTGCCGACGTGGGCACCCTGATCGACCGGGCCGATGTCGCCATGTATCGCTCCAAAGAGGGCGGCCCCGGTGGATTCCAGTTCCACAGCAATGTGCTGCCCGGCAAGTCGGGCCTTCGTTCGACCAAACTTTCGCTGCTGCCCTTGATCGATCATGAGTCGTTGCCAGCGGCACAGGAAACTCGCCTCGCCGATTTGCGCGATGCCAACGAGCAGCTGGTGATGGCGGCGCTTACTGCGCAGGAGCTGGAAGCGCATGCTCGCGAGGCGCACCGTCAGCAGATCAAATTCATGGCGATGGTGGCACACGAGCTACGCAATCCGCTGACGCCGATCCGTATTGCGGCCAGCCTGCTGATCGATAGGAAAAGTGACGACGAACTTTCGCTGGTACGCCTGCAGGTGATCATCAATGATCAGGTGACGCATATGTCGCGATTGATCAGCGATCTGCTCGACGGCTCACGTATCCGCACAGGCAAGTTGCGACTCGAGCGCGACAACGTGGAGATAATTGGCGTATTGCGTCAGTCGCTCGAGGCCTGCCGCCCTGCGATGGAGTCGAGGGGACAGCGGTTGACGATCGAACTGCCATCCGCGCCGCTCGATTTTTACGGTGATCGGGTACGGTTGACGCAAATTTTCAGCAACCTGTTGGACAACGCGTCCAAATACACCCCGCAGGATGGCGAGATTGCGCTGTCGCTGGTAGTGCGTGATCGATCGATGGTGATTGTCGTGTCGGATAACGGCATCGGTATTTCGGCCGAGGCTTTGCCGCATATCTTTGATCTGTTCGTGCAGGATGCCCGTGCGCTGGACCATTCCAGCGGAGGCCTTGGCATCGGCCTGGCCGTGGTGCGCGAACTTGTCGAGGCGCATCAAGGCAGCGTGGCAGGGAACAGTGCAGGGCGAAATCTTGGCAGCGAATTCATTGTGACGCTGCCGATGGATTATCGGCCGCAGGTCGAACCGGCATTTGACGAATAAGATCCGCAACGACACACAGCGTGGCGCCATGCTCACAAAACGCATTGGGGTAAATGCCGGTTGCCCGCCTGACGATACGCCAGCTCTCGATCACTGGGCACTGCCAAGCCAGGCCACGGCCATCCGTGGCCGGTGACTCAGGCAACCGCGGTAGACGGCGCTATCACCTGGGCCGCGAAACGTTCCATCTCTTCCAGCTGCGGGCTCATCTGCAGCAGCAGCAGATCGAGACCCACTGCAGAGAATTCCTCGATACGCGCGCGCACCTGTTCGGCTGTG
>Ga0302315_10001072_pt1 | contig 28950 bp, 18 predicted proteins | sample III_Palsa_N3_1_FD_200532 | JGI IMG/M metagenome (GOLD analysis project Ga0302315, IMG submission 200532) | Peat permafrost microbial communities from Stordalen Mire near Abisko, Sweden - III_Palsa_N3_1 | ecosystem: Environmental > Terrestrial > Soil > Palsa > Peat permafrost | place: Sweden...
GTGCAGACGTCCGGCGGTGTCTACGATGAGATAGTCCGCCTTGCGGGCTACGGCGGCCTGTACGGCGTCGAAGACGATGGCGGCGGGATCCGCGCCATCACGGCCTCTAATCACCTCTACACCGATGTGTTCGCCCCAGAGCACGAGCTGGTCTACAGCGGCGGCCCGGAACGTATCCGCGGCGGCTAGCACGACTTTTTTGCCTTCCGACTTGAACTTATAAGCCAGCTTCGCAATACTCGTTGTCTTACCGACTCCATTCACGCCGACAATGAGATACACAGTCGGAGACTGCGCACCGATGCGCAGCGGCTCTTCGGCTCCGTTGGTGGTGAGGTAGGTCGTCAGGAATTTCTTCAGCCGATCCCGGACCTCATCCGAGTCTTTCAAACGTTCATCCTGAACGGCTTCGCGCAGCTCCTGCATTAGCCTGACCGCGGTATGCACGTTCAGGTCTGCGCCAATAAGCGCTTCTTCCATCTCTTCAAACAGATCTTCATCGATTCGTCCCCGCCCCGTAATGAGCTGGTCAACCTTCTGGAAGATTGTTTTGAATAGTCCGCCTTTAAACATAAGTTAGATCCGTGTGATTAGTAGCTGTGCACTGTTGAGGGTGCGAAATAGGTCAGAAAGGCGACAAGTTGGCCGGCAAGCAGCAGGTAATTGGCTTTGGGTCCCCGCCAGTGCGCCACGGCGTGCAGGGTGAGATAGAGACCGTAGACGGCCCAGGTTAGAATAGAGGCCAACACCTTCAAATCCAGAATGGAGGCGGACGGCCACTGTCCGTTTGCCGCACGAATAGCTCCGGCAATCAGGCCCACGGTAAGCAAAGGAAACGCCATGGCGACGAGCGTGTATTCCTGATGTTCCAGAAGGACAAGCGATGGCAGCCTGCCGAAAAGGCCGCCGCGAACCTGCTTATGCTTCAGGATCCGGTGCTGAACGAGATATAGGACGGCGCATCCGAAGGCGAGAATCAGCAGCCCAAAAGCGAAGAGTATGGCGATTACATGCAGGCTGATCAGACTCGAGTCCAGGGACGGAAGGATCCTCTGCGGCTGAGGATAGGATTTATCCAGCACGGCTCCGGTGAACAGACACAGGAATGCTGCCGGCATGGCGATGGCGGACACAGCCACCGGAGCTTTGCCCTGGATTACTCGAAGGGCGAGAATAATAAGTGAGATAGCCCAGGCCGTTGCAGAGAGTGTCTGCGCGGAATTGGTAAAGGGGATCGTGTGCGTCACCGCGCAGTGCACGCCGATGGCCAGCGTGTGCATGACGGCCGCCATCGCAACCCCCAGAATGCCTGCCCGGGCAATGGGAGTACGCTGGGGCTCGGGATCCGAGGCCAGAGCGCCCCGCTCCAGAAAAATGCTCGCACTGAAGCTCACGGAAGCTCCGAGGTACCCTATGGCGGCAAAAAAGAGAAGCAGGCCTTCCGGCGATGGGGTCACGTGCTATGCCCTCCTTTGGAAAGGAGTCCTGCGTTTTGCGCCGATGAAACCGACTCTGCGTCTGCAGGCTGCGCCTCTTCGGCAGGTTTATCGTCGAGTCCAAATGCGGACCGAATTGTGTCGAGCTTTGAAGCGCTGTCTTCACTGAGTGCGGCGCTGCGTATGGATTGGGTGACCGGATGCGCGATTTTATTTGTGACCGATTGCATGGCTGCTTCGATTTGCCGCCACTCCTTGTCGGAAAGACCGGGCATGCGGGAACGAAGGCGGGAAAGTTCCGCCAGCCGTATGGAATCGAGCTGCTCGCGTACGGCGACGATCATGGGAGAGACTTCGAGGGATCGCCACCAGCGCAGGTATTCCGTGGCGTGGCCGGCGCAGATCTCTCTGGCGCGGGTAACTTCCGATTCGCGGGCTTTGCGCGAGCCGGCAACGAGCTGCTGAAGGTGATCTATGTTATAGAGATAGACGTTGTCGAGCTCATCGACGCTTCCTTCGACATCACGCGGGACGGCGATATCGATCAAAAAGAGAGGACGATTGTGGCGGGCGCGCATGACGTCTTTGATAAGCGCACGCGTTACCACCGGGTGAGGCGCGGCCGTCGAGCAAACAACGATGTCGGCGCTTTGCAGGGATTTAGCCAGATCGTCGAAGCGTTCAGCACGGCCTCCGAACTGTTCGGCTAGCTGGACTGCCTTCTCGTAGGTTCGGTTCGCCACGAGCACAGCGGGGGCGCCGCGGGCCTGCAGGTGCTTGGCTGTGACTTCAGACATCTTCCCTGCCCCAAGGACGAGCACGGTGTGTCCGGCGAGGGAGTCGCCGAAGATCTGGGTCGCCAGCTCGACAGCCGCGGCGCCCACGGAAAAAGATCCCTGTGCAATGGAGGTTTCGGTGCGCGCTCTTTTGCCGGCCGTAAGCGCGGTCTGGAAGAGCTGGTTCAGCAGGGTGCCTGCCGTTCGAGCGTCCTGCCCCGCCACCAGGGCCTGTTTGACCTGGCGCTGGATATCGGGCTCGCCAAGGATCATAGAATCGATCCCGGCGGCGACCGTAAAAAGGTGGTCTGCCGCAGCTCCGTCACGGAAGGTGTACAGATGGCGGGAAAACTCGGCCCGGCCCAATCCGTGCCATCCGGCCAGGAAATCGGAAAGGACTTCGCTGTGGTCGCGGCCTGTGGCAGAGTCGGCCAGAATGGCGTAGGCTTCCGTGCGGTTGCAGGTAGACAGCAGGACGCACTCCAGCACGGCCTCTATTTTCGAGAGGGCGAGCAGGGCATCCCCAATCTCCCGATCTCCAATGGCCAGCCGTTCACGCACTTCAACAGGTGCGCTATGATGATTTATTCCCAGGACAACGAGAGACACTCTCTGGCACGTGCCTCCGCTTCTAATATTTTTCCATCGTTCAACAACTTACGTAACTCTTCATCCGCAAGGATGCGCTTTATGCCCGCCTTGCGGTGCGCGCGCGCACTTTCTCTTGTTTCGGACGCGCTTGTGCTAGTCGTCTTGATATCTTCTCTAATAGTTTTGCACAATTCGACGATTGTTGACCATTCGGGGCCGTAATCCTGCGCTAGACGATCCAACAGGACGGAAGTAAGCGTTGGACTGCCTCCGAGGGTCGCCACAGATATGGTGAGATCACCGCGTTCTAAAACGCCTGGGAAAATGAAATCCCCTTCGTTCGCACCCGCGCGCGCGCGGTCGACCCGACAGACAAGAACACGCCTTGCGTGGGCGTCTGAAGCTACCAGATCGTTAACTAAAGCATCGTCGGTCGCCGCAATCGCAAGAGCCACGTCACTCATGAAACGGCTTTCGTAGGGCGAAGGGTTCCACTGTATTTTGCCCTGCTGCTCGAGGTCGCGCAGCGACTCTACAATTTCCGGAGCGACTACTTCGACGTCAGCTTCGTGGGCGAGAAGACTTAACGCGCGGCGTGCGGCCACTTCTCCCCCACCCACGATCAGACAGCGCCGGCCTTTGAGCTCCAGATAAATCGGCAGATAGGTCATGATGGGTCTTATACAAAATCGAGCATAACATCGTTTGCCAGAAACACGCCGTGGGGCGTAAGCCGCAGTCTATCGCCGACCTGCTCCAGCAAACCCGTATGCGTGTGGCGTTCTATTATGGAAGCAAACCGATCTCGAGGATCGATTCCATAGCGTTCAGAGAACCGCGTGCAATCGACACCAAGCTGCGTCATACGCAGCCCAAGGATCATGGTGTCTCCCATGGCCAACGTGTTATCCGCTTCTTCCACGTCAAAAAGCAGGTTCTCGCCCAGTTCCACGGCTTCCGCGTACTTAGTCGGGCTTTTAATGCGCGTCGCGCGTTCGCCGCGCAGGTAGCTTACCGCGCCGCAGCCAAACCCATAGTAGGAATCGTTGTTCCAGTAGTGGATATTGTGACGGCAGGCTTTGCCGGGCTTAGCAAAGTTAGAGACCTCGTACTGCTCGTAGCCCGCCGAAATCGCGGCATCGATGGCCATCTGATACATCTCCGCAGAGGTATCGTCGTCGGGCAGCGGGAGTCGCCCCTTGCGCCGCAGGGTGTAAAAGCCGGTTCCCTCCTCAACGATGAGGGAGTAGAGCGAGATATGGTCTGTCTCAAGCGTAAGAGCTTTGTCCAGCGTGTCGCGCCACTGCGTAATAGTCTGCCGCGGCAGACCGAACATTAAATCTATGGACAGGCTTTCGAATCCGGCGGAGCGGGCAGACCGTACGGCGGTTACCGCTTCCTCGGCCGAGTGTATTCGGTCAAGAGTCTTAAGTAGCCCCGCATCGAAAGACTGCACGCCAAAGCTGATCCGATTGAACCCACCCGCCCGCAGCACGCTGAGCCCTGCGATATCGGCCGTTCCCGGATTGGCCTCCGTGGTTATCTCGGCGTCGGAATCGACCTCATAGGTCTCCTGCACGACATGCAGCAGGCGCACAAGATCCTCGGAAGGAATAGCCGTGGGAGTGCCGCCGCCAAAGAAGATCGTATCGATGGAAGGGATGTTAGACGCGAGCGGGCCAAAGTCCCGCACCTCGCGCTCCAACGCAGAAACATACCGCTGAATCAGCCCGTCCGTGTATCCAGAATACGAATTAAAATCACAGTAAGCGCACTTCCGCACGCAGAACGGGATATGCATGTAACAACCGGCCCGCTCATTCATTCTGCTATTGTACCCGGTGGGGGTTCGGTGGGGGACGACGCGATGATGCGTGTTCCTGCTCCCCTTTGCGGAGGGGTTGGGGGAGGTCCGTGGTCTGATTTGGATTTTGCCTGGTGCCACTCCGGTAGCTCTGGAGCGGAGTGTCTTTTAAAGCAAAGACTGATCTTGATGTTGATAGAATTGCTAGAAATTCGTAGGTTCTTAGCAGACATACTGATCGCCCCCCTATACGCTGGGAGTCACATTTATGACTCAGTTGCCCGAAGTCGAGCCGGGATCGCTTAAGTCAGTTAACCAATTTTGGGTTTTAACGATCTCAAGAATTTGAGGTAAATCGTCGCGCCTAAATTCGCTCCAACACCTATGGATATTTCCGATGTTAACAGCCTCGTCACCTTGTTCAATTGCTTTTGCTGTCAGCACAGGTTTCACGTAGATACGGCTATACTTGGGGCCTTGTTGTCTCTGAGATGCGCGTAAGGGTGCTGTATGCTGGGCTAATGTGTACAAACGCTGCCGAATATCCTCTGGGCCAGGTTGGATCTCAAGACACAGACGCAGTCCGCTTTGTATATTTTCGAAAAAGAAAACTAGAATTTGCTTGCCGGGATACCAACCTGTTCCGTCGCCAAGATCGAGTTCATTCCATTCTTCTGGAAAACAGGTTACACGACTCTTCGAAGCTTTAGCCAATACGAATCCAGGTGTGTCCTTTACCATCTTGGTTATTTCGGCAGAAAGAGCCGAAAGCCTGTCAGGAATTCTTTCGTAGATAAGGTCAAGGGCTCTCTTATGTCGGCTGTAAATTCTAATGCACAAATCGTCGATGTCTGATTGTTCCACGATGTGTCTCCTGAGAAGCGACCGATAATGTGATAATGAAACAAGAAGATCTGTTCCTAGTGTTGACGAACGGTGACTAATAGTGGAATCGACGAGGTCAGCAATTAAGTCATAATTTACGGGAACATATAAACTGTTCGACGGAAGCATTCCTGCAGGTGTCAGAAAGAATGCGAGAATCTTCCAATCAGGAAACTCGTTGTTCACAATGTTTAGATAGCGCCCGAGTTGGTCGGCCCCTTCACCAGCATCTACTTTGTTCTCGATAATAACTACGAACTTGTTCTTCTCGTTAACGATGAGGACGTCAATATTTCGCCATTCGCGCCTAACATCCGTTTCATCCAAATCCCAAACGTCCAAATCAATTAGTGATACAGAGTGCTCCCTCTCACGAGATGACAGCAAGACCTTTTGTAGAAACCTTCTGAGGAAGAAATCTCCTAAACCATGGCTCTGTCTTGGATCCAATAGAAATCCAAGGAAATTGGAATGCTTCAGCTCCTGGCGGGCCATACCTATCGCCTCAAAGATGTTGAATTGATTTAGTAATGCCTCCAGCTGCTCAAGGTCTGGATTATCGATGACCAGCTCTTCTAATACGGCATGATCGCTCAGCCCGGATCTACGGTGATGCTCCGCGATTTCAGCAAGTTTTTCGAGTCCTGCGTCGAACATTGTAGAGTCCCTTTACGAATTTCGATACACCGTCAAAGGTAAATGCGATAACGTACGAAGATAGTGCGACTGGTAGTATGGATAGATGCATCCACAATGCCCGACTAATACAAGCACCCCGCTCCCGAGCTATCGGGGTGGCACCAGGCCTTTAACATAGGACGAACTAAGGCAGCCAGATGGCATTCTATGCCGAGACTTTAAGAATTGCGTTTTAATACATAAAACACGCAATCATTACACGTTCGAGTTAGATCCGAGCCGGTAAGATCCTCTACTGGTCTACGCGAAGGCCGAGATCAATAGCTTGGGGATTAGAAACACTACGGCTACGCCGTACAGCGCATCGAGCCAGAAGAAGGATCCCAAAGCACCAATGTAAACAACGTTGTGTCATAAAATCTATGACCTTAATGCTCTAAGTTAATTTCAACATAGAGTATACCTGCTACACGAAACGCATTTCTGAAGGCAGGTTTACTATTTCCCGCAATGGCGGAATAAAGGCCTAAGTATCGGAGTCGGTTAAGACAATGAGGGGACTGAATTGACTACAACTTTTGCTGGCATCGTGATTAAATGGCTTGGGCAAGCTTGTTTTTTGCTTTCGCTTGGGGGAGGAACTCATATTCTCATCGATCCTCCGCATCCTGAGGTGGGATATGCCATTTCCGCGCGGTCGATTGCAACAGATGCCGTTTTCGTGAGCCACAACCATCCCGATCATAATTTTGTTGAGGCGGCGATTGGAACCCCGCAGATTGTGACTGGGCTGACACAACCCGGCACTACGGACGGGACAATGCTTAACGGCAGGCTTGTTTATAAGCGGATCTTTGCTTACCACGACAATGAGCAGGGAAAATTGCGCGGGCCGGATACGATTACGGTTTTCCAGGCGAACGGACTGCGCATCGTCCATCTGGGAGATCTTGGACAGCTTGCCTTAACCCCGGACCAGATCCAACAAATCGGTCATGTTGACGTCTTGATGATCCCGGTTGGAGGTTTTTTTACAATTGATGGAAACCAGGCTGTGGAGATAGTCCGTGAGTTGCATCCCAGGGTGATCCTGCCGATGCACTACGGCACGCCGGCTTTATCTCCCGAACTGAGAGACAAGCTGGCGCCGGCCGACGGATTCCTTGCTGCGATGAAGGGCATTGCGCAAGTAGTGACTGTCAAGAAACGAGACCTGACTTTATCTGTAAAGTCACTTCCCAAAAAGACGACAATCTACATTTTGCGATACGAGTGAAAAATACGCGTGGGTAAGCGATCCGGGGTAACTAGTATCGATTTGCATCAGCCCGTTCTATTCAGGGAACGGGCTAACACACTAAGCGGCTTCTACGGGCTCAGGGGCGGCGTTGGCTTTTTCGATGCTCTCTGCGAGTGCTCGCTCAACTGCGCGCGTGGCTTCTCCAACCGAATTTGACGATTCCAGGATCTGCTTGCCCGAAAGCGGGCAGAGGGCCCAGGACTTAACTTTACTTGGCTTCTTTACCCCGACCTGGTTTGTTCCACCAAGTTGATAGTTGATGGTGACCGTGTGGCCGGATACTTCTACTTCATAGGATGCCATTGACGAATTGCTCTCCTTGCTCCGAACAATAAGGCAGTATTCGTGATAGGTGCCGCTGATTCCTCCTATAATTTTAATTTATTTTTATGACTTGTCCTCGAAGGCAAGGATCTGCTAAAATCCAGCGTACCTGGAGCATCAATTTTGCGAAAACCGATTCCTAACTGGCTTCTTACTGCCAATCTGCTTTACGCCATGATTATTGGCGGAATATCTCTGTGCAATGCTATTGGGCCGGAGCGATGGTGGTTTGTCGCGTTCAATATGTATGTGCCACAGGCCGTCTGGCTTATTCCGGGAGCATTTCTTATCTTATTGACCCTGAGGCTTTGCCTGCGATTCGTGTGGCTGCCTATTGTAGTTATGCTTTGGATTGCCGGACCATTGATGGGCCTGGTGCTAAATCCACCTCATCCAAGTATAAGTCGGGCAAGCAACGTTTTTATGCGTGTTATGACCTACAACGTAAAGTGGGGATATGCAAATCCGGCGGCTATTGTGGCCGATATCAATAAGTATAATCCGGATCTTATCGTCATGCAAGATTCCGCGGGCGTTCTGCATACTGTGGTGGGGCCGGCCCTGAGCCAATGGAACGTCCAATCTGATGGCCAATACACCATCGCAAGTCGGGTGCCTGTTTCTTCTCTAGAGTCCATCGATATCTCCTTTCCTGGATCGACTCCCCACCATGGCGATCGTTTTAACGTATTGGTGAACGGCACAGAGATAACGGTATACACGGCGCACTTGTTGTCTCCCCGAGAAGGACTTAGCAATATTCGTCACCATCATGTCAAACCGATGCAGGCGAATATCGACGCGCGTCTTATTGAGGGTGCGCTGCTTGCGACAAGTATCGGACTGGATCAAAAGACCAATCCGGCTCCGGCCATGTTGATGGGCGACTTAAACTCGCCGCCACCTTCGATTGTAATCCGCGGGCTTACAAATGTCGGACTTCGTGATGCTTTTTCCGAGGCAGGTTCAGGATACGGATACAGCTACGGCGGATTGAGCATCGTAAAAGCTCCGTACGTTAGAATTGACCACATCATGGTCAACAGGTATTTCAGAGTATCGAAATGCTGGGTTGGTAACAGCATCGGTTCGGACCACAGTCCGCTGATCGCTGATCTCGTCAAGGTTCAATAGTTCGGGCTGTCGCCCGTCCTTGTTCAGGAGAACGAAATGCAATCCACTTTCCTTGCGCCTCTGGTTATGCTGGCTCTGCTGCCGGCAGTAGTCCAGGCAGCACCCACCGACTCGGCAGCGGCTAATCTCCCTATCACCCATGTTAACCTCTATACGAGCGGGGTCGGCTATTTCGAGAGGACCGGGACCGTGGACGGGGACGCGTCGCAGACGATACTCTTTCCCGTGGATCAGGTTAACGATGTCCTGAAGTCTCTCGTTCTGCTGGATTCCGGAGGTGGATCGATCCTGCCGGTAACCTATGGGGCTCAGGATCCTATAAGCAAGCAGCTTGAGGCCTTTTCGGTGAATATTGGGGACAATCCCTCACAGGCCGATCTCCTTTCGCGGCTGCGCGGCGCTCCGGTGAGTGTCACCGTTTCCAAATCGGTCATCACAGGAACGATAGTCAGTGTCGAGACAAAGACTGTAACTCTTCCCAATAATCAGGGAACGACGACGATCTCCACATTGAACCTGCTTGGTGATAACGGTTCGCTGCAGGCCATCCCGCTGGACGACAACGTTTCTTCGATAGACATCCTGGATGACAAACTGAAGGCCGAGCTTGCCCAGGAGATGCAGGTTGTGGCGCAGGGCCGGGATCTGAGCAAGCGCCCTTTGACACTGAAGTTCGCGGGCCATGGCCGACGCAACATTTTGGTCGGCTATGTCGCGCAAGCTCCGCTGTGGCAGACCAGCTACAGGCTGGTGCTTGGAAAATCTCCCCTGCTGCAGGGCTGGGCAAACGTCCAGAACACAAGCCAGGACGACTGGAATAATATCCACCTGACTCTTGTTTCCGGAAGGCCTGTCTCCTTTATTCAGGATCTGTACACGCCCATCTATATCGATAGGCCGACGGTCGCTCCTCGCATAGCCAATGCCCCAGGACCACAGACGTATTACAGTAATATAGCAGCGAACGAACCGGTTCCTATGGCTCCTGCGGCTGGGGGAGCGATATATCACGGCAGGGGAGAAACCAAGGACGATCTCGTTCCAAATGGGGCGAAGCAAATTTATGCCCTTCAGTCAGACAATAGCTTGCTCGTTTTAGGTACCCCGGATGGCTTTCAAACCGTCGATAACCTCGCCAAAGGCGTCGCTATCAGGGGCGCTCAGCTTGGTACTGCCCTTTTTAGTTACGATATCAGGGTGACTGTCACCGTTCCCAGACAACAATCGGCGATGATCCCGTTCGTTCAGACATCCGTTCTGGCAGATCCGGTCTCGATTTATAATGAGAGCACTCTCGCCGATCACCCTATGGCTGGGGTCCGGCTTAAGAACACATCTGGACTGCATCTCATGGGCGGCCCTTTGACGGTCTTCGATCAGACTTCGGATTCGGCGGGTTATGTAGGCGATGCCCTGATTGACGATACCGAGCCTGGACAGACGCGCCTGCTTTCCTATGCGGTGGATCTTGCCATCGACGCGTCTTCAAACTATGATACGACGACGGGTGAGGTCACGACGATTACTATGGACAACGGCTATCTGAGAGTTACCCGCCGGTACGAAGAGGACAAAGTCTACACATTCAAAAACCATGCGAATAAAGAGCGGCTGATTGTCGTTGAGCATCCGACAAACGGTTCTAACTGGAAACTCCTCGAACCGGCTAAACCGACGGAGACAACGGCCGATCTCTACAGGTTCGATGTGCCTATTAAAGCAGGCGAATCTCTGAAGTTTAAAGTGCGGCAATCTTATCCTCAGTTAGAGACCGACGCACTGATCGACTCGGATCTGCCAACTCTAGTCGTCTATTCCCAGAATGGCCAGGAGAGCCCAAAGGTTCGCGCGGCGCTGCTGGAAGTTATCACCCGTCGGCGCTCTCTTGCAGCCACACAGGCCAGGATCGACAGTCTTCAGGCACAGTCCTCCAAAATATCCTCCGGACAAGACCGCATCCGGGAGAACATGAAGGCGCTCTCTCAGAATTCGGCGCTCTACCAGCGCTATGTGGGAGAATTGGACGCGCAGGAGACGCAGTTGGAGACTATCAACAGTCAACTGAATGACCTGAACAACCAGCTTGCAAATCAGCAGACGGATTTAGCCAGCTATATTTCTCATCTGGACCTGAGTTAGGTACAATTTGTTCGCGCTGCAGTGATCTGAGTATCGAGCCTGCATATTTTTGACCAGGAGGATCTTAATGAGTAGCCCGAAAGTGAAAACCGGACCTTGTAAAGGCCATTTTGCGACGCTTGGTGCGGCAGGAATTACTCTGCTTGCACTTGTACCCACGTCCGCTCAGGCCGATGTTCGGTATACGACATCCATGGACATGAGCGCCATGATGGGGAATAATCAGCATTCGCAGTCTAATGCGGCCCCCCCTGCCGAACAAACGACAACCTACGTTAAGGGTACGAGCGAGCGCGTCGAAACCTCCTTTCAATTTGGATCGATAAAAAGCACATCGATTACCATACAGCAGTGCGGCACCCACGAAGAGATCAAATTGGATCCGGCCGATAGGCTTTATACAGAAAACACCATTGGCGCGCTCAATTTTGCGCCCCAAAGGCAGCCCGGTATGCAGAGAGGAGCGCAGTCTTCTCCAGTTTCCGGCGGCGATGGGACAGGCCAGGTAATTACGACCATAAACGCCCAGGATCTCGGATACGAGGTTATCAGCAACCTGAAGACCCATCATACGATGATGACGATGCGTATTCAGACCTCAGGCTGCAGCGGCAACAACGATTCGACGATGAAGATGGAATTATGGACTGCCCCGATACAGACTTACTCCTGTCCGGAACAGTTTGCTGCCTCACGCGAGGTTGGTAGTTCGCCCGGCGGAGGAGGCGGCGGGTGCAAAGTCACCTACGTTATGCACGGGGATATTCTGGCCATGCGCAACGCCTACTCCGGCATGATGGTGCAAATGAAGATGTACACTGGGGACAAGGTGACGGTTCAGCAGAACCTTGTCGACTATTCGCAGGCTACGCTGGATCCCGGCCTGTTTCAAGTCCCTTCAGACTATACGAAAGTCTCCGATGAAGAGTTTTCCAAAGCTCAGAGCAAAGCGATGATGCGTGGTTTGATGGGAGGCGGTCAGGGTAATCAACCACCGGACAATGATCAGGGAACGCCTAATACCGGCGACAATTCCTCTACCGACAATGGCGACAATCCTCCACCCAAACCAAAGGGGCATAGCTTCGGTGGGATTCATCTGCCGTTCTAGGTCCTTGTAATCGGAGCCCGACCTCCCTAACCCCTCCATTTCATGGCAGGAGGGCGGGCTTATTTGGCGTTGGGGACTCTGCGGATCAGAAGCAGAGCAATGTCGTCACGAAGACCGTCTCCAGCGTATCCGTCCACTTTGTTGTAGAGTGCGTCGGCCATGGATTGGGCGCTTTGTACGCCTAGGGACATCATACGCTTGAGGCCGTTTACGCCGAGGAAGTGACGGCCGGCATCCCTGGCTTCGGTTACCCCATCCGTGTAGAGGAGGATGGACTGGCCGGAGTCGATGGGGACTAGTCGGGACTCGTATTTTACACCGGGCAGGCAGCCAAGAGCGAGGCCATCGCAGCCTTCCAGGGTCCTTACTTCTTCGCGGCGTGGATCGTAGAGCATTGGGTTTTCATGGCCCGCGTTGCCGTAGAGCAGTTCCCCTCGTTCCGTGTCCAAAACCCCATAGAAGAGTGTTACGAAGCCATCCAGGTTGCTTACAGTGTCGCAGAGGACGTTGTTGACGCGTTCCAGTACGAGATCCGGTCTGTCAGGCAATTCCAGAGCAAAGCCGCGCAGGGTGTACTTGATCATGGCGGTTTGGACCGCGGCGGTGAGACCTTTGCCGGTGACATCGGCCATAACGACGCCAAAGCGGCCGGGAGCCAGCTCAAAGAGATCGAAGAAGTCTCCCCCAATTTCGGCTTCTTTGGAGCCGGCAACGTAGATGTGGGCGAACTGGAAGTCGCGGTAGGTCTCGGGCACCGGCGGCAGGAGGGTCCGCTGCAGGGTTTCCGCGATGCGCTTTTCCCTGGCGTAGGCGGCGCGCAGCTCGGTGAACAGGCGGGCGTTTTCCAGCGCGTTGGCGGCCTGGTGGGCAAAGCTCTGGGCCAGATCGACTTCGTCCTGCAGGAAAGCGCGGGAGTTTCCGTAATAGAGGGCCATGACTCCGGTTGCTTCTCCGGCGTAGAGCAGGGGAAGGGAGAGCATGGCGCGGACGTTGCGTGGGCGGTCGAATTCCTTAACCTGGCTGTCTGACGTTGCCGCGGTTTCTTTAAGTACGGAGTAGGCGGTGTCTCCGACGATAGCCGGACTGCGCTGGCTTAAGACCTGGGTCAGGATTTCTTCTTCCGTAGGGTCGCCCTCAGGACTTTGCGCGAGCGCGAGGCCATGTGCGCCAACAGAGCGCCATGACTTATCGTTTTTGTCCCAGGTCCAGAGGCCGTAGCCGTCAGCGTCGAGAAGACGTCTGGCGCTGTCCATAACGCCTTCGAGCACACGCTCGGAGTCGAGTTCGGCGGCTATCTGGTTTGTCGCCTGCTGCAGTCCCTGGGTACGGGCGAGGAGAGCTCTTGCCTGCTGTGAAAGTTGAGCATTTTCCAGCGCAACACCGGCCTGCGTGGCGAGGGCCATGGCGAAGGATCCGGTTTCCGGGGCCAGGCCGCGGTCTGTTGGGTCGATCAGGCAGAGAAGTCCAATGGGCCGTTGATCGCGGGAACGAAGCAGGTAGACGAAGCCTGGTCCGGCGAGGAAGCGCCACTGGTCTCCCGTGAGGCCAAGGGCCTTGCAGAGGTCCGGCATGTACCCCCTGGTACCGTCACGCTCGCTGCGGTCCATCGCCATGGAGATCGCTGGGACGACTTCCGTGAGGGCGAGAGACTGGCGGTAGAACGCGCCGGTGAGGCCGGCCAGAGTTTCCGGGGCGACAGTGCTCAGTCCTCCCTGCGCTTCCTGAAAGGCAAGCGGGACCATGGTCTGCCCGTTGGGTTCCGTACTGTAGATGAGAACCCGGCGGCAGCCTAGAATACGGGAGGCTTCATCGGCAAGGATCTGCATGAGCCTTGGGGCATCGGAGGACGCGGCGATGGCATCTCCCGTGCGAGCAACAAGGGTGCGGAGCATTTCCCCCCGGCGCTCCGTCTCTTCGTAGAGCTGGGCGTTGTGCAGGGCGACACCGACGGTGGTTGAAATGGCCACGAGGAGGTCTGTGTCGTTGTCGGTGACATCGGGCATTGAAGGGGTGGCGTCGGCTCGGTTGGCTACAACCAGGATGCCGATCGTGCGGTCGTGGCGCTTAATTGGGACGGTGATCGTATTACGCAGCTTAAGGGCCGAAGCGGCGTGGTCGCTCACCCAGGTTTCGGTAAGGTTGTCGAACCTGAGGGGAGCTTCGGTTCGGCGGGCAAACCGGGCGGAGCCTTCCGCGACGAGTGTCTTGACCATGGTCTGCAGCGTCGGTGAGATGTTGTAGAAGGCCCATGCCTCCGAGCGTCGCGGGGAATCCACGGTGGTCAGCCAGAGGAAGGCAAGCTCGGCATCGACGGCAAGGGAGGCCTGACGCACGGCTACGTCGAGGATGGTGCCCAGCTTGAGTTCTGAGCTGATGGCGTTGTCGATGGCGTGCAGGCTGCGCAGCTCGTTGTTCTGGCGGGTCATGCGCTGCTGCATGCGGTCGAAGGTACGCGTGAGATTGGGTGCGATGATAAATGCCAGGACGGCCGAGGCGACGCTGATGTAGATGGTCGCCCGGATGGAGTCCATGCCGCGGGTTTCAATGACGGCAGTGATGACCAGGTTGACCACGGCATAGACGAGTACCGTGGTCATCCACGTGACGCGCGCCATGAGCTCGCGGATGCCGGTATTAGATTCGTTACGCTTTGGTCGCACTCTGCTGTTCCTAAAGACGGGTCGGCCTATGGGTTCTAGGCGTGGGCTCTGCTGCTCACGGCGTTCTTCAGCGGAATTAGAAACGGCTTGAACCCGTACTTGCGCATTTCGGCGTAAGTCTGTTTAAAGGTCCAGCCATCCTGAGTGACTCGGTAGATACCGATCATACAACCGGTCCTATCGGCTCCGTGCTGGCAGTGGACATAGATTTTGTGCTGCGGGGCGGTGCGCAGCAGGCTCATAAGTGTAGCTACCTGACGGTTTGTAGGCGGGTCGGAGCCCATGGGCAGGTTGATCCAGTTCATTCCTTGCGAAGTGACATAGGCGTGCTCTTTGGCGACGGTCTTTGGGGCGATACGAAGGTCGACAATGGTATCGACTCCCATAGACTTGAGCTGCAGAATGCCTGCCTGAGTGGGTGCGGCCCCCCGCCAGATGCCGGGGGCGACGACGTGCAGATTTGGCAGATCTTTGTTTTCCGCGTGGACAAGTCCCGTAGAGACAAGAAGCGCGCAAAGCACTGCGATAGCCGGAAGCGTAATTCTGAACCCGAGGGCGCGCGTGAACGCCCAGGTTTTCTTGTGAGTAAATGTCAACATACGTTATCCTAAAAGGGACTTGAAGTCCTGATTTTCTCTTTACTAGTTGCCCGACTGGCCGTTGTCGCCTGATGACTGGTCGCCGTTATTTTGAGGCGCTTGCGGGGCTACCTGTTGATCGGGAGCAGGCTGCAAGGGAGCAGGCTGCGGAACGGCTGCGGGCTGCTGAACGGGAACCTGCGGCTGAACCTGGGTAGGCTGAGCGGCAGAAGGCATTTGGGCCGGAGGCGGCGCCTGCTGATTTGACGGTGAATACGGGTATCCCTGCTGCTGGACCGGCGGCGCGGGATAGTCAGGCTGCGGCTGTGCGGGATAAGCGGGTGTTGGGGCCTGCGGAGGCACTTGATTTACCGGCACACGCTGCTGAAGCTGGGGCTGCAGGGGCGCTCCGGTAACCGGGAATGTCTGCCGAACTGTCCCTTGAGAATAGGGGGACACGGCGGGATAGTAGCCCACGGCCGCCGGACGTCCGTTTGCGCCGAACGTTCCGGTTTGAGTACCAAATCCTGAGGCAGCGCGGTTCTGGACGGGGATCTGTGGGACCTTCATGGCCTGGCGGTCTGTTCGGGACTTTTCAAAGCTCGTAAGGATGATCAGCAAAACGGCGGCCACGATGGCAAAAGCAAGGATTGCCATGAGCTGTATCTGGCGCCGGCGCTCAGCTTCAGCCCGCTGGGCTTCGGTTAGCCGCTTGACACCAGCACGCGAGTCTTCTTCGGCTTGCAGCTTCTTACGGGCAAGGAGTTCCACTTCACGGACGAGGTCGTTGTCGATCTTCGCCGTTTTTGTATTGGCCTTGGGCGGAGATATGGCAGCCGATGTCATGCTGACCGGATTAGTGGCTCGTGAGGGAAGTTCAACAGATACGGGCTTCGGCGCCGAAGGCTTTGTTTCCCTTACTGTATTTTCTCGTTCATCCGGCATAAAAACCCCCTCCATCTCGCCTGGCGGCATAAAACAAAGTTTTACCTCCATACATTATAGACTAACATTGTCCATTTGACCAGAGCGAGTGGTTTGGGGTCTTTTGTTCAGGGAATTTAATTTCCAGTAGGTATGCCAGATACAATATTTGAGTAGGCGCTTGGGCCGGCGAGATTTACGGCGACAACGGCATAGTAGTAGGTATTGCCCGCTGTCACACTAACGTCGGTAAATGCCGTTGTGGATAGACCGCTGAAGATCGGGGTGAATGGGCCGGATTGGCTGGACGAGCGAAGCAAGTTATAGCCGAGTACCGGACTATAGTTGGGAGAGCTCGGGACGGCGGACCATGTGAGGCTAACCTGACCGGCGGCGCTTGCCGCGGCAAGGTTGAATTGTGGGCCTGAGGGATAGGACGACTCGAAATTGTAGACGAACGGGCCGTTAGACACGCCACTAGGACCAACAATTACCGAGAACGGCCCACCGGTTGGCGTCGGATATTGGTTCTGGTAATCCAACGGGTTGCCGTCGTACTCTCTCGTCAAGTCAAGGGTGCCGGTTCGGAACCCGTTGTACTCGGCTGTAAAGGTAACCAGGGTATCGCTGGAGAAGTACTGTTCGATTTCGGAGATTGGAAACGTGACGCTCGTTGCGCCTGGCGCTATGTTTACAAATGCTGGAATGTCGAGAATCAGCGGATTATTGTTGCTGAGAGCAATGGTGGCTCCGGTGGCAGGCGCGGGCGCATCCAGGGTTATCGTTGCGGATTGGGTGCTATAGGGCGCCGATAGGAAATGGGTTGGGTTGGCGCTGAACGAAATCGGCAGCATTTGAGGCGCCGATGTGGTTGTCCCGGCCGTAGTTACGGTAAAGCCGCTGGATCCCAGGCCAGCATAGCGAACCTCATAGTGCGATGCTGCTGCAGCGGACGCTGGAACGGTGACGATGAAGCCGCCGAAGGAAGTGCCGTCGAGCGCTACATCCCATCCATTTGCGTAGCCTGAAGAGCCAACCACCGTATTTGGCCCACCGTTCGGACCATTAATGATATCCCAGGTACCGGCAAAGGGCTGATCCGCTCCCGATGGCCCAAGGTCTATCGTTCGGCCCTGGCTCACATTGATGCCGGAAAGCGGCGAGTTGACGGTCAGGCTCAGGAGGTTTTTGGCAAACGGCCATGAAGCCTGCGGGGTGTCGGTTACCTGGAAGACATCGATCAGGCTGTTCACCTGATCCGTGAGGGTCGCATTGTATATTCCGCCAAGCTGAGACTCGATATCCACAAGATAGCTTGAGGGCAGGGACCAGGAGGAATTATACAGGGTCGGATCGGTTGGAAGCAGTTCAAGAGCCGGCTGGCCCGCGCCGTAAGATACAGGTCCGCCGGACGCTACGGAAGCAAGGCCCCACTGCAGATCGAGGGCTCCCGCGGTTTCGAAGGACAGAGACCCGGCGCGCTCTGCCGCACCCTGGCCGATAACGCCTGTCAGGCCTGTAAGGTCGAACGCGGCTGGTCGGTCGGATGCTCCAGTCAAGGTCGGGTTGGAGAATGTTATTGGATCGTAGCTCTGCGCAATTCCGCCGTGATCCGCGACTTGACCGGTGTCGTCGCGGGTTACGATAACTTTGCCGTAAGGAACGCCGAAGGACCCGCCTACAGGGGGCGTTATTCTAAGAAGCATCGGACTGAAACCGCCAAGAAGGAGCGACCCGTTTGTTTGATCGGCTTTGGCGAGACTTCCCGGTCCGCCTCCAGAGGCGATTATTGTCTGTGTTCCGGTCGCTAGATTGTATTCCGTTACGGTTCCCGCATAGTCATCGCTGAAGAGTTCGCCGGCAAGGCTGCCGGACCCAACAACGATGCCGTTTGGCGAACCGATGGTTGGTCCAGAGTCGTAGACTTGGTTTCCGGTTGCAATGTTGTAACCGACAATGTCTCCGGTACCCGTGTAGAAATCCGCAAAGTAGGCTGTTGTCCCATCTGGGGATACGGCTACGCCACCTATCGAAACGTTGGCAATGTGCGTACTTGTACCGGCAATGGGGTCATTATCGAACCCTGTATCGGAAATGATATGGCCGTTGACCGGGTTGACGGCAATATCCGGGCCAGCAAAGTTAAACGTCGGATATGAAGACTTGGTGCTTCCGTCCGGATTCAGCGAATAGACCTGTCCTGAAGGAGTTACGGCATAAATGTTGGTTCCGTCTACTGTCGCGACGCTCTCATAACCTGGAGAGCCGACTTCTGAAGACAAAGCAGGTTGGCCATCGGCGTCCAGAGGAAGGGAGTAGAAGATCGGATTGAAGCCTCCTTCAACCAATATGTTTCCTTTGCTCGTAACCGCGCTGGCCGTCGGTGTAAGATACGTCGTATTTGGTCCGTAGAAGTTTGCTACGTTGCTTAAGCTAAAGCCCTGTGCTACACCAGCAGGTGTCAGCTCCAGGCCGCCTGTAGCCAATCCGCTGCTGCCAGTCGATCCTGCCGCCGCACCGTCTACCCACACGCCTGTAGTTACTGTGACGCCCTGGAACTGCGCACTCACGGTGACGTTAATTGGCTGCGCCGGAGATGCTGCGGCGGCAGTAAAGCTAACGGTGTTCGTGCCTGCGGGAACGAGTACCGTTGCCGGCACGGCGAGTGCGGATGGTACGGAACTTGTAAGGGAAACTACGGCGCCGCCAATGCTTGCGGCCCCCGCCAATGTGACAGTTCCTGTGAGCAGGCCTTCATTTGGAATAGTCGGAGCGCTCAGCGACACCGAGGCTATCGGAGCAACGGTTCCTGAGGGCGGAACTATCGTGAGTGTCGCGGACGCGGTCGTGCCATTTAGATTAACCGCAATCAAGGCTGTCGTTGTTGTGGTGACCCTGGTCGTGTTGACCGGGAACGTAATTGTGTTCACGCCGGATGGGATGATGACCGAAGATGGAAGCTCGACGGCGGTGGACCCGGTGACCAGGGGCACCGTTACGTCTATATTCGATGGTATGTCGCTGATTGTTACGGTGACGCTGGTTGGATAGGTGCCTGTAACAGTCGAAGGGTTAAGGCTTACCGACGTCACCATGTACGGATTCACCGTCAGGTAAGTGGATTGCGTTGTTCCGTAGACTGCCCCGGTGATGGTTACGTATAGAGCCTGAGAAACTACGGACGTGGAGACGGTCGCCGATACGCTTGTTTGGCCGGCTGGGATGAAGACTTCGTTTATTACCGATACGGACGGATCGGACGCGGTCAGGGCGATGTACACACCGCCCGAAGGCGCTGGCCCGCTAAGGTTCACGGTTACGGTTGTGCTATTGCCGCCACTTACGGTCGTGCTGGCCAGAACCACGTTCTGCAGCGTTGGCGGACCGGGTTGCACTGTCAACGTAGCACTTACGAAGGCGCCGTAGAGATATGCATATATCGGCTCGCTGACTGTGGAGGCGACTGGTTGTGTTGAGATCGTAAAGATCCCTGTCGTTTGCCCGGCCGCTATGAAGACGCTTGCTGGAACGCTCACGCTGCTGTTTGCGGGGTAGCCGGTCAACGACACGCTTATGCCGCCGGATGGAGCCGGTCCGGAAATTGTTACAGTGCCGGCGGATACGTTGCCCGCGACAATCGTCGTTGGGTTGAGGGAAAGACTGACCAGCGTCGGGCCGATAACCGATAGGCTTGCGGTCTTAGAAGACCCATTTAGCGATGCGCCGATAGTCGCCGTGTGGTTCGCGGCCAGGACCGTCGTCGCGATGTTGAAGTATGCCACATTCTGGCCGCTTGGAATGGTAACGGTGGAAGGAACCGTTACACCGTATGCCGTGCTGTCGCTGGACAGGGCTACGACAAATCCGGCCGGCGGCGCGAGCCCAGTTATTGCCACCCCACCTTGTGAGGAAGTGCCGCCAAGAACGGACGTCGGGCTCAACTGCAAATTGAGAATCGTGGATGGAATGACCACGAGTTGCCCGGTCAGTGTGGTTGAGCCCTGTGTCGCACTTATGGTTGCCGTGATGCTGGACGAAAGCCCTGTTGTCAAAATGTTAAAGAAAACAATCGTTTGCCCAGACTGGAGGGTCACGGTCGAGGGGACGGTGACGCCGCTTGAGACGCTATTGCTGCTCAGGGCAACGGTTATTCCTGCCGATGTCGGGGGGCCGGAGAAGGTCAGAATGCCGATAGCGTTGTTTCCGCTGTTAACGGACGTAGGGGTGATCTGCAGGCTAATCAATGTAGGAGCGAGCACGGTTAGCGGCGCGCTTTGCGTTGACGATCCCACCGTAGCGCTTATATTCGCGGTCAGGTTGGACGCAACGGGAAGCGTGGTAACATCAAACGTACCTGTTGTTTGACCGGCGGCTATCGTATATGGTTGGTCGTTGCCGATCGGGCCGTACACGTTGACGCCATTGGCGGTGCTGTCGCTTGAAAGCGTAACGACTAGTCCGCCACTTGGGGCGGGGGCAGATAGCGTCAATGTGCCGGAGGACGGGTAACCGCCAATAACCGACGTTGGATTGAGCGAGACACTAACTACTGCTGGGGCCGTAACCGTCAACTGCGCTGTGTTTGTTGTCGATCCAAGGGTTGCGCTTATGGTTGCGTTTACGGTTGCAGCCACTATGGTTGTTGAAACGCTGAAGCTTCCGGAGGTCTGACCTACCGCGATAGTAGACGTGGCAGGAACCGTAACGCCACTTGCCGTGCTGTTGCTGGAGAGAACGATTGTCAGTCCGCCGGTTGGTGCGGCACTGGAAATCGTAACAATTCCGGCTGAGGAAGCGCCACCGTATACCGCGGTTGGGTTCAACAATATTCCGACTAAAGTAGGAGCGGTAACGGCCAGGGTCGCTGTTGTCGAAGTGGAACCAAGCGTTCCGGTAATCGTTGCGGATATGTTGGAGGCAACTGGAGTGGTCGAAGCGCTAAACCCAGCAGAGGTTTGACCGGCGGCAACTGTTACAGAGGATGGAACGGTAACGGCCGCGTTATTACTGGACAGGGACACTACAAGGCCACCAGTAGGAGCCGCGCTGGAGATCGTAACTGTACCGGTTGATGAGGTGCCGCCGACAACCGATGTTGGCGAGAACGATATGCCGACCAAGGTTGGGGCGGTTACGGCCAGGGTTGCCGTTTGTGTGTTCGATCCAAGAGTGCCGCTTATGATAGCATTCACCGTCGCGGCAACTGGAGTTGTGGAAACGATGAAGCTTCCAGAGGTCTGACCGGCAGCAATTGTCACCGACGACGGAACAGTTACACCACTTGCAGTGCTGTTACTGGAAAGAGCAATTGTCAGGCCGCCTGCAGGCGCGGCGCTCGTTATATTGACCGTGCCGGTCGATGTGGCCCCGCCGAGCACAATCGAGGGGTTAACCTGAACGCTGATAAAGTTTGGGGAGGTAACGGCAAGGTTTGCTGTTTGAGTGCCTGATCCGAGCGTGCCGGTAATAATGGCCGTCAAGTTGGCGGCAACGGCTGTAGTGGAAACCGTGAATGCTGCGGAGGTCTGGCCCGCAGCAACGGTGACCGAGGATGGAACGGTGACGCCGGTGCTGTTGCTGGAAAGAACAACGACCAGGCCTGCTGCTGGCGCGGCGCTTGACAGGTTAACCGTTCCGTTAGACGATGTCCCACCAACTACGGAGGACGGGTTAAGCTGCACACTGATGAGCGTTGGAGCAGTTACGGTGAGCGGCGCTGTCTGGGTTGTTGAGCCGAGTGTGCCGCTAATGATGGCGTTCACCGTGGCAGCGACGGCCGTGGTCGAAACGGTGAAGCTTCCAGAGGTCTGACCTGCGGCAATGGTTGCAGACGATGGAACCGTCACGCCGCTTGCAGTGCTATTGCTGGAAAGAGCAATTGTCATACCGCCAGCAGGCGCGGCACTCGTAATGTTGACCGCACCTGCCGAAGAAGCGCCCCCAACGACCGTTGATGGAATTAGCTGGACACTGACGAAGTTTGGCGCAGACACGGTAAGAGTTGCCGTTTTCGTGGCTAAACCAAGAGTTCCGCTAATGATGGCGTTCACGGTTACACCAACAGTGGTCGTGGAAACCGTGAAGCTTGCCGAGGTCTGACCGGCAGCGATTGTTACCGAAGACGGAACAGTTACGCCGCTTGCCGTGCTATTGCTGGAAAGAGCAAAGGTTAGACCGCCTGTGGGCGCGGCGCTCGAGATATTGACCGCTCCGGTCGATGCTGCTCCGCCGAGCACAATCGACGGGTTAACCTGGAGACTGATAAAGGTTGGGGCGGTAACAGCCAGAGTGACGGTCTTGGTGGTGGAGCCCTGTGTGCCGGTTATGGTTGCTGTTACGTTGGAGGCAACGGCAGTGGTAGAAACACTGAAAGCGGCGGTGGTTTGACCCGGGGCAACGGTTACGGATGCAGGAACGGTTATTCCGCTTGTCGTGCTATTACTGGAAAGGGATACGGCAATTCCGCCGGTGGGCGCGGGGCCTGTCAGGGATACGGTTCCGGCTGAACTGGAGCCGCCGACAACCGACGTTGGGTTCAGGGTTACACTGAGCAGGGTTGGAACAGCTACCGTAAGTGTGGCTGTCTTTGTGGTAGCCCCCAGGGTTGCACTGATGGTCGCCGTGATATTTGCGGTGACGGCCGTGGTTGCCGTGGTAAATGTTGCGGATGTGCTCCCAGAGGCTACGGTTACGGATGCTGGAACGGTTACGCCTTTAGCGACATCGTTGCTGGAGAGGGTGACTACGGTTCCACCCGCAGGCGCCGGACCGGACAGGGTAACGGTGCCCGATGAGCTTGCGCCACCGGTAACGGGTGTTGGATTTAGGGCAGCGCTGAGCAGTGTTGGAGCGGTTACAGTGAGCGCAGCGGTTTTAGTGGTGGAGCCCAGGACAGCGCTTATAGTGGCGGAAACATTGGCTGTGACACCGGTAGTGGAAGTAGTAAAGGTTGCGGTTGTACTACCGGAGGCCACGGTTACGGATGCAGGAACGGTTACTCCTTTAGAAGTACTGTTGCTGGAAAGACTGACTGCGGTGCCGCCTGTCGGCGCCGGGCTTGAGAGCGTAACAGTTCCTGTTGAGCTTGTACCGCCGATTACCGAGGTTGGGCTGAGAGTGACTCCGCTTAGGACTGGGGCGGTTACGGCGATAGTGGTCGTCTTTGTGGTGCTTCCCAGTGTTGCGCTTATTGTGGCTGAGATATTAGCGGTGACGGGTGTGGTTGCCGTGGTAAACGTTCCGGATGTTTTTCCGACTGCGACGGTTACTGACGATGGAACGGTTACGCCTTTAGCGACATCGTTGCTGGACAGACTGACTACGGTGCCACCGGTAGGTGCAGCGGCAGACAATGTTACCGTTCCCGTTGAGCTTGTGCCGCCTGCAACGGAAGTTGGACTTAGCGAAAGGGCGGTCAAACTGGCAGCAGCAAAGGCAGGAGAACCGCAAGTAGTTAGTAGAGCGACCGATGCACAAACCAGAATGAAATTGAGTACGGAATAGTGCGAGGAAGGCAAACGGTTCTTCTTTGAAGACAGTGTTGGCTGTGCGGCGGCGATGGCTTGCAGCAGGAAGGATAACATTAGGTAGATCTCCGGTAGAACCGATTCTCAGTAAGCGTGGAACACAAGTACTACACCTGACTATAGACGGGGCGGATACTACTTTGCCATACCTACGCCGTCCAAAATCGTTATATTAACGAGACGGACGACGGTATTCATTATGACAGCTTGGTCAGCAATAAATTGCATGTTTGGCTGGTAGTTATGAATTTATTTTCACAACCGTGACGACGACTGAAAAAGCCGGCTAGTGCGAGATTGTGGAGAGCATTCTCTGGAGCGTGTGAGAAACGATAAGCGCGGTAGCGGCGCCGAAAAGCAGGAGGTTTATGAGCATTGGGCGATCTTCCAGAAGGACGGAATCGGGAGATTCACCCAGATCGTGCCGGTGCGCCAGGTAGAGGTAGCGGAAGATCCCATAGAGAACGAAGGGGATGGTGGCCATAAGATAGTGGTGAGTTTTCGCGGCGGGAGATTGGAAGGTGTAGAGCGCATACGACATGAGGCAGGCCGAGGTTACTATGACGATCATCTGATCGAGCATTGGGCCTGTATATTCAGTCAATATTCGGCGCGAGCTCATCGATCCGCTTTCGATTGAGGCGAGAAGCTCGGCCTTGCGCTTTGAGAGCGCTAGGAAGAGGGCCAGCATCATGGTACAGAGAATGAGCCATCCGGAAATGAAGACATTGATGACCACGGCCCCGGCGATGGCCCGCAGAACGAACCCGGATGCGAGAACAAGGACGTCGAGAATAACAACATTCTTAAGATAGAACGAGTAGGCCACGGTCAGAGAAGCATAGGTGAGCGCTACCAGGCCGAATTGAAAGCCAAGCAGGAAGGCTGCCGTGAGGCTAAACAGGCCTAGAATTATGGAGGCTGCCACGGCAGTCGGCACGCCAAGCTCTCCTGATGCGATCGGACGACGGCACTTCTTGGGGTGGGTTCGGTCGCGGTCGCGGTCGACTACGTCGTTGATCAGATAGATACTGCTGGAGAGCAGGGAGAATACGACGAAGGCGGCCAACGCCTTAATGACCTGGCTCGTTCCCTGGCCCTGGTCCAGGGTAAAGAGCAGTCCGGCAAAGAGAAGGAGGTTTTTTGTCCACTGGCGGGGGCGCAGCGACACGAGGAATGCAACGCCAGGCGAGCGAGGGCGTCGGGGCGGTTCGGGAACCGTCTCGCTCACCTGGTTTTCCAAAGTGTTCATTCCTCGACTTTTACCGTTGTGGTGACAGTTACGGGCTGTTTAATCCCATCAACATCGCTGACCACTAGGGTTACTTTGTAGTCGGTGCCGCCGGAATTGTAGCTGGTGGTGACACTTGGTCCGCTCGCTTCTTCCGCGGCTCCATCGTGTGCTCTGAAGGTCCAGGAGTAGTGCAGGCCGGCGAGGCCGCCATCGGCAGTAGCGGAGAGACTGACGTCGTCTCCCTTCGATACGTCCTGGTCCGGACCGGCAGACGCTGTAATTGGTGCGTTGTCCTGCACGAGACCAATTTGGGATATCCAGATCTCGCCTGCCGGTATTCCGCCAATAGTGATCTTTTGCAGCGGGCCCGTTACCCCGTTGGGAAACTTGAGCGCGGCAAGTGGTACGCCAATACGCATCCATTCATCGGGGGCCTGCGTGTAACCGGCGGGTAAATCCCGTTCGATGTCGGTGGACGATCCATCGGCCAGGGTGAGCTGCAGTCTTACTGTAGGAATGACAATGGGCACGTCGGGAGAATACGTGGCATTGGGGTTTGCGTTATAGCCGGGATACTGTCCTGGCGCCTGCGGTGTTGTGGCAGGGTGACGACGATGATGTGTAGGCACAGCACCCTGATTGGGGACACCGTATTGTGCGAGAGTAATCTGAGGACCGCCCACGGTGTAGTCGGCCATATGCAACATCGGAACAGGCTGGAGACTGCTGGCTTCGCTGCCATCGGGGGCTGTCTGGACGACTTTGAGGTTAACGAACAGATACCAGTTGTGCTTGCTGTCGGATTGTGGCAGAGTGACGGGGTTTTTGAGAGTGACAACGCCGCCCTGGTAAAAATCCTTGCTGTTAATCTTGAGGGCGGCTCCGTTTTGAGTGTCGGAAGAGGTTTCGATGCTTGCGGTTCCCCCACCCCACGGGCCAACTGAGATTGCTGCCTTGCTGCTGCTGTCTCCGTTATAGATCAGGGTTTGACTGGAAGGCACAGCGGCGTTTGCTGTAACCGGAGCGGCTTTAGCAATTAGGGGGTGCCACACGACTAGAATAAGAAGCATGGCGCATAGCGCCGCGCGGACGCCGACTGGCGAGAGCGCACGTGCTCCAAGCGGTACGCCGCCAGGATAGACAGAGCTTCCCGCGTTGAAAGCTTCTTTGTAGACAGTAGATTGAACGATCATGCCCAGAATCCTCTCAGCTTCCTGGTTGGCCCAGGAGCATGCCCTTGCTAGTTAGTAGATGTCTCGAATCTGTACGCGCTCAATATGTTCAGCCCGGCCAGTTTCCGGGTCAATATCAGTCACGATTCCGCAGAGTGTTACCGCGCCGGAGGCAACATCGGAGCGCACGGGGCGCTGGGTGATAAATCTCTGCAAGCTGATAGACACTTCCATTCCGATGATCGAGTCTTGTGGTCCGACCATGCCGACATCTGTAATGTAGGCTGTCCCCCCAGGAAGTATTCTCTCATCGGCCGTTTGGACGTGCGTGTGTGTTCCAACTACGACGCTGGCTCTCCCATCGACATAGTTGCCAAAGGCTGTTTTCTCTGATGTGGCCTCACCATGGAAGTCAAAGAAGCGTACGGCAGCCTTTTGGGCGTCAAATTCCTTGATAATACGGTCGGCAGCCCGAAAGGGATCGTCGAGGGGCTCCATAAAGACGCGTCCCAGTACGTTTGCGACACCGACTTTCACCCCGTTGCTTGCACAGAATACCCCGTAACCTCGTCCAGGAGTACCTTCGGGATAGTTGACCGGGCGCAGAATGCGCGATTCTCTGTCGAGGTAGTCGGCGACATCGCGCTTGCTCCAGGTGTGGTTGCCCAGAGTAATGACATCGACCCCGCTTTTGAGGATCTGCTGCGCAATCTCGGGGGTAATTCCGATTCCCGCGGCGACGTTCTCTCCGTTGACTATGGTAAAGTCGGGATTGTACATTTCATTCAGGGTCGGAAGCATGGTTATTGCTGCTTCACGGCCGACTTTGCCTACGATATCACCGAGCATCAAAATGCGCACTCTGTAATTCTACTCTCTAACTTCTATTTCGCGTAGTCCGTGGCGCGCGTTTCTCGAATAACCGTCACTTTAATCTGACCAGGGAACTGCATTTCTTCTTCGATTCGCTTGGCGGCGTCGCGCGCCAGGCGCTGCGCCCCGGCATCGTCCAGCATATCCGGCCTGACAATAATTCTAATTTCGCGCCCCGCGTGAACGGCGTAGGTCTTTTCGACCCCTGGAAAGGCATCGGCGATAGTTTCCAGGCTCTTCAGACGGCGCATATAGCTTTCCGGGAACTCCGGACGCGCTCCTGGACGGGATGCCGAGATCGTATCGGCGAGCTGAACCAGGACGGCTTCCAGGGATTCCATGGGGATATCGTTGTGATGCGCCCCGGCGGCATTCGCCGCAATTTCTGTTTCTCCGTACTGCAGCATGACATCGCGCGTGACAAGTGCGTGCGGAAGCTCGGCATCGGGGACAATTTTACCGATATCGTGAAGCAGGCAGGCCCGTTTAGTAAGTGCGACGTCTGCGCCAAGCTCCACGGCGAGCGCCCCTCCAATCTGGCATACTTCCAGGGAGTGGTCGAGTAGGTTTTGCCCGTAGGACGCTCTGTATCGCATACGTCCAACCATATGCACCAACTCGGGGTGCAACCCGACGACGCCTGAAACAACGACGGCCCGGTGCCCCTCGTCTTCCATCTGCTGTTCGACCTTAGCTTTTGCTTCGGTGACGGCGTCTTCGATGCGCCCTGGGTGTATTCTGCCGTCTTCAATGAGGGCCATGAGGGCTATCCGTGCGATTTCCCGGCGTACGGGATCGAAGCAGGACAGGATGACGGCCTCCGGAGTTTCATCGATGACGACATCGACTCCTGTCAGGGTTTCAAAGACACGTATATTTCGGCCTTCCCGGCCAATGATGCGGCCTTTGACATCGTCAGAAGGCAGAATAACCACAGTTACGGTTTGCGAGGCAACCTGCTCTGCCGCCATGCGCTGCGTGGCCGTTGCGATGAGGTTCCGAGCACGCCGATTTCCTTCAGCGCGGGCCTCATCTTCTATCTGCGTGGTTAGCTTGGTCGACTCCAGCTTTACTTTCTGCTCAACCTCGTTCAGCAATGCCGCGCGGGCCTCAGCCTGGGTCATATTGGCTAGGTCCTGCAAGGCGAGAAAGTGCTGGTTTTTAAGATCGTTGCACTCGAAGCGCTGACGCTCTAATTCGCGATCCCTATCATTCAGCTCGGCAGCCCTCTGGTCGAGGCGGGAGATATGCTGTAGTAGTGAGTCTTCCTTCTGCGACAATCTGCGCTCTGAACTCTGCAATTCGGCGCGCTGAGCTCTGGTTTCCTGGTCCAGCTCTGTACGCAGCCGGTGCTGTTCTTCACGAGCCTGAACGGCCATTTCCTTACGCAGGTATTCCTGCTGACGCAATGCATCGTCCTTGGCGTCCGTAAGGTCTTCCTGCAGGCGTCGTATGCGCTCTTTAATAGGTCTTACTCTAATGATATCCAACATTAGAGCGCCCGTAAGGAGCCACAATGTCATTAACGCCAGAAAGCCGATTTGTATATTGTTCATGGGCTGCTCTACTGTTCTGACCGCAGGTTGTTACGCCGGATTGAACGAGCTTACTCCAGAAGCTATTGAAACTTTCCATAGCTTGTAGCGTCTTCAACGAATTTACCGCGAAATCCTTCTTTCTAGGCTTCAGAGGCGAAGTCGTTTGAACTGTCCTCTTCGCGGCATTCCCCGATGACCTCGCGTAATACTGCATGGGTGATATCCCAACCGTATCCGCGGCGCTGCAGGTAGCCGGCCAATCTCTGCTTTTCGGCCATCCAGCCGGTGTATCCGGCATATGGGCGC
>Ga0302315_10001077_pt1 | contig 28763 bp, 26 predicted proteins | sample III_Palsa_N3_1_FD_200532 | JGI IMG/M metagenome (GOLD analysis project Ga0302315, IMG submission 200532) | Peat permafrost microbial communities from Stordalen Mire near Abisko, Sweden - III_Palsa_N3_1 | ecosystem: Environmental > Terrestrial > Soil > Palsa > Peat permafrost | place: Sweden...
CCGTGCGATACCTTCCCCTAAATTTAGGGGAAGGAGGAGGATAGGGTAAAACCAGCGCCAGGCAGCTTTTTTTCATTGTGTGGTTAATTGGATGGTTAAAGATAGTGATTATGATGAGTTAAATAATTAAACGTTATATAATAAGATATTAAACGTCATATAATAAGATATTAAACTTCGTATTAATCCGTTGCAAGGGTAGGAAATGTTTAGAAGATGCATTTGGGCGTTGCCTGCGGCCGGGCTATCCGCTCATACTGCACCGGCTTTAGACACAGGCCGGTATCCGCTGCTATCCCTAACGTAACTTCATTACTATTTGCGACGGGCTATGCCCGCCGCTATATATGTTGCGCCCTTTCAGGGCTATTGCTCCGTTTATCGGCCCTGAAAGGGCCTAACATCTTACCGCCGGGCATAGTCGGCCTGCCCCATATCTTTACGTTCAAACTACAAAACTAACCGTACCTTTGCAAAAGCGTTCCGCTTAACCCTTTTAACTTCCAGATACATACAATGAGGCAACTAAAGATCACACAATCCATAACCAACCGCGAATCACAGTCATTAGATAAATATTTAACCGAGATAGCAAAGGTAGACCTGATAACCGCACAGGAGGAAGTGATATTAGCGCAAAAAATACGCGAAGGCGATCAGGCCGCTTTAGAGCGCCTGACCAAAACCAACCTGCGCTTTGTGGTATCGGTAGCTAAACAATACCAAAACCAGGGCCTTACATTGGGCGACCTGATAAACGAGGGTAACCTGGGCCTGATAAAGGCGGCCAAGCGTTTTGATGAAACTAAAGGTTTTAAATTTATATCGTATGCCGTTTGGTGGATACGCCAATCGATACTTTCGGCCGTTGCCGAGCAATCACGCATTGTGCGTTTGCCGCTTAACCAGGTAGGTTCGTTAAGTAAAATACGTAAATCATCGTCAAAGCTGGAGCAGCAATTAGAGCGCACACCCACGCCCGAAGAAATGGCAGAGGATTTGGAAACTACTACCGCGAAAATATCTGATGCTTTATCCAACTCAGGCCGCCATATATCTATGGATGCCCCGTTTGTGGTAGGCGAAGAAAACACCCTGCTGGACGTGCTGCAAAGCGCCGATGCCGCTACCGACAGCGATTTAATGATAGATTCGTTAAGCCAGGAGATCAAACGGTCGTTAGGCATTTTAGCCGAACGCGAAAAACAGGTTATTGTATTGTTTTTTGGCTTGAACAGCGTGGCTGCGCATTCATTGGAAGAGATAGGCGAAAAATTCAGCCTTACCCGCGAACGTGTACGCCAGATAAAAGATAAAGCGCTGATGCGCCTGCGGATGAACTCAAAATCAAGGTTGCTGCAATCGTATTTGTAATATAATGCTCCGTCAGACTTACGAAGTTTACAAAACTTCGTAAGTCTGACCCATAGTTAAATATTAATTTTGGCAGCAATGCTATCGTCAATATCCTCACCAAAACCTATAAAAGAGCAACATAAAGGCATAGCTAACTTATTGGCCTTTGCCTTGTTGCCGCTATCGGGCTTTGCTACCGATATGTATATTCCGTCGTTGCCCACCATGGCCGCCACTATGCACGTGAGCAACATACAGGTGCAAATGACCTTAACGGTATTTTTAATAAGCTATGGTGTTACGCAGCTATTTATCGGCAGCCTGCTCGATAGCTTTGGCCGGTATCATATCAGCTTGTTTTGCCTGGTTATATTTGCCGCGGCCAGCATTGTTGTAGCTAATTCGCACAGTATTTATATCATTTATTTGATGCGCGTTATACATGGCATTACGGTAGCCGGTGTTGTGGTATCAAAACGCGCTTATTTTATCGACCTGTTTACCGGCGATAAGCTAAAGCACTACCTAAGTTTGTTTTCTATAATCTGGTCAACGGGGCCTATTGTGGCCCCATTTATCGGCGGGTATTTGGAAACGGCTTTTGGCTGGAAATCTAATTTTTATTTCCTGGCCCTGTTCGCACTTGTATTGGCTATGCTCGAGTACCTGTTCAGCGGCGAATCATTGACCAATTTTTCAAAGTTCAGCATCAAAAAAGCGGCGGCAACTTATGCGGATATGTTTAAAACCACCAGCTTTTCGCTGGGCCTGGTAATGTTAAGCCTGGCGTTTTGCATGGTAATGATCTACAACCTAACCGGGCCGTTTATTGTTGAGCATACACTGCATTTATCGCCCGTAATAGCCGGGTATAGTTCGCTGATATTGGGTGTGGCCTGGATGATTGGCGGAATTATTGGTAAGGCAACCATCAACCGCCCCTTTGTTAAGCGCATAACTGTTAATCTGGCATTGCAGGTACTGTTTGTAGTGGTTATGCTGGTGAGTGTTAAATACCTGCAAAATTTATACGCCCTAATATTTTTCGCTTTTATAATTCATGTGGCGGCAGGGTTTACTTTTAACAACTTCTTTACTTATTGCCTTGGCCAGTTCCCTAAAAACGCGGGCATAGCCAGCGGATTGTCCGGCGGCATTAATTATGTTATCGTTTCGGTGTTGAGTTACGGCATTGTTTTCTTTATCCCTGCAAAAGACGAATATAACCTGGGTTATAGCTACCTGGTGTTGATAGTTGCATCAGTTTTAGTGATGGCGGTTTTGAAGGTAAAAAAGGAAGTGCTGGTGTAAAAGAGAAGAGTTATTTAGTATTGATCATATACTTTCGTCCTTTATTAATTTGGTGAATGGTTTTCAATTACTACTATTTTATAGTAGTATTATTAACTATCCTGTTATTTTTGTATAATGAAAAAACACATCCTTATGTTATTGCTCTTATCCGCATGCTTAACCACGTTTGCTCAACAGCGCGATACCATAAAAAAAGATAATCTAACCCTCATCTTTGTTAATACAGATGTTAATTTTAACAGCATCACCAAACAAAGACTGATAGATGCTTTTTTTATTGTTTATCCCGAAGAAATAGCATTTTACAATAAAAACGCTGCAAGGCAGGTAACCTTTGTTGTTGATACGGCTTATAAAGGCGTTGCTGCAACCGGCAATGGGGTTGTGCGTTTTAACCCGGCGTGGTTTGTTAAAAACCCCGAAGATATTGATGTGGTTACCCACGAGGTAATGCATATTGTGCAAAATTATGGCCGGCGCGGCGGCCCGGGCTGGCTTACCGAAGGGATAGCTGATTACGCACGTAACCAGTTTGGAATAAACAACACCAAATCGGGCTGGAAGCTGACAGAATATAAAGAAGGGCAAAACTATACCAATTCTTACCGCATTACCGCCCGTTTCCTGTTATGGACAGAAAAACATAAAAGCCCGGGCATAGTACTTAAATTAGATGCTGCTATGCGCAACGGCGAATATACCCCCGACATATGGAAGCAGTTGACCGGCAAAAATGTGGATGACCTTTGGAATGAGTATTCGGAGAACCCCGTTATTTAAACTTTGGAATGGCGAGGGTTAAAAAAACCAGGAATCCTTCCCATCCTCAAATGGCGTAGACCTCTTGAACACCTTGTAAAAGCAAACAATAAGTGAAAAATCCTGCGAATCATAGTTCAGGCAAAAGCATCTAAAACACCTGCTCTATCTTCCTGTCCGGATAAATTACCTTGCCGCTTTTGCGTACACCATTCACGGTCATGTGTACAATATTTATCTGGTCGTCAAAAATATTATGCAGCAGGCTAACGTCTGCATCCATTTTTTTAGGAACAGTTATCTTTTCTGATTCGAGGTAAATATTTACCGCCTCTTTATCTACTTCAAAACCTAAATAGTTAAGCGGTACAGCAACATCCCCTGTTTTTAGCTGCAAATGGGCATTAAGATAATTTTTTACCAAAACATCCATCGCGGTATGTAGGACAGGTTTTTGCAGATCGGTTTTCGCATTAAATTGTTTTTGCAGCGCCAGTTCAAAATCGTCGGTAAAAACCCTGCAGGTAACTTCCAGCTTATTATCCTTTGGGTTATAGCTGATATCGGTGGTGCTTACGTGTAAGGGGTGGGGCTTGATAGCCCGATTTTTTACAGGCAGCAAAGCCGGGATTAAAAAACAAAACAGCACCGATCTGTAAAATAAAATACTCATAAAAACAAGATTCGTTAAAGCTAAAAATCGTGCTAAATTTACGCTTTCAACATATACTTTATCATGTCCGACTTTGTTTTTTATTTTGGATTAGGGTGGCACCACATTATCAGTTTGGATGCTTTAGATCATCAACTGTTTATTTTGGCATTGGCATCTGTTTATACCTTTAAAAACATTAAACAGGTATTAATACTGGTCACGGCCTTTACCATTGGCCACTCGCTAACCTTAGCATTAAGCGTAATGGATATTATCCGTTTCGCCAGCAAATGGGTGGAGTTTTTAATACCCTGCACCATATTTATCACCGCGCTGAATAATATACTGTTTATTGATAAAAAAGGGGGCAGCGCCAAAATAAACTATTATTTGGCACTTGGTTTTGGCCTGATACACGGCATGGGCTTTGCCAACGCCGTCCGCATTATGCTGGCCAAAGATCAAACCATTGGTATGGGGCTGTTTGGTTTTAATATAGGATTAGAGGCCGGGCAGATATTTGTAGTAGCTATTATCCTGGTGTTAGCGTGGCTATTTCTAAATTTTTTAAAAGTACGCCGCCGGGATTGGATATTTTTCCTATCTTCCGGAGTTTTTGCATTAGCCATTAAAATGGCTGTTGAAAGGTTGCCTTTTTTAATTTAAAGGGCATGTTTAAAAACTCTCCATTTCCTCTCTACTGGAGAGGAATTAAAGGTGAGGCTACAAAAAAACGAGTTTTTAGAGATGCCTAAAGTATAATTTATTACGAAATCCATACAAAATGAAGAGAATTTTTACCAGTGTAGTATTTGCCATTAGTTTTATTGGCGCCGCCTTAGCCCAGGATATTCAAAATAACCCCGGCAGTAATCATGGTAATAAGTTTGAGCAGTTAGGTACTATCCTGAATACGCCAAACGAGCAACGGACAGCCAGCGGTGCCCCGGGCACCAAATACTGGCAGCAGCGTGCCGATTACAATATTAAAGCGACGCTTGACGATAAAACCCAAAAGCTTACCGGCAGCGAAACGATCACCTACTATAATAACTCGCCCGACCCGCTTACCTATATCTGGTTGCAATTAGACGAAAATCAACATAGCACCATTAATAACGCCAATTACCAAAACAGTACGGTTATGCCCCGGAATGGCTCTGCTATAGACGCGCTGGAGCCTGCGGGCGACCACGTAAGCGATGTAGATAATGGCTTTGGCGATAATATTACCAAACTAACTGATGTGCTTGGTAAAAAATTAACCTATACCATCAATAAAACCATGATGCGTATCGATTTGCCTGTTGCTTTAAAACCCGGCCAGCAATTTGTGTTTAATGTTGACTGGAATTATAAAATATCTAATCGCGGTGCGGGTGGCATGGGTGGCCGTGGTGGTTATGAGTTCTTCCCGGAAGATGGTAATTATCTGTATACCATGACGCAATGGTACCCGCGTTTATGCGTTTACAGCGATTTTCAGGGCTGGCAAAACCATCAGTTTACAGGTCGCGGCGAATTTGCCCTTACCTTTGGTAATTTTAAGGTGCAAATGACCGTTCCGGCCGATCATGTGGTTGGCGGTACCGGCGAATGCGTTAACTATGCCGTTGTTTTAAGTCCAGAAAGGATGGCCCGTTACAATAAAGCCAAAACATCATCGGTACCCGTTGAAATAGTGACCCTTGCTGAAGCCAAAAAGGCAGAGGCAGCGCCAAGCAAGGCCACAAAGACATGGGTTTTCCAGGCTAATAATGTGCGTGATTTTGCATGGACATCATCCCGCAAATTTATATGGGACGGCATGGGCGCAAAGGTTGGCGGTAGCAGTAAAAATATTATGTGTATGAGCTATTATGCCAAAGAGGCTTATAGCTTATGGAGTAAATATTCAACCCGGTTGATAGCCCATACGGTAAAAACTTATTCAAGTTTCACGTTCCCATATCCTTACCCCGTTGCGCAAAGTGTTGAGGCCTCAAACGGTATGGAGTACCCAATGATCTGCTTTAACAATGGCCGTACAGAAAAGGACGGAAGCTATACCGAAAGTACCAAGAATGGTATGATAGGCGTAATTATCCACGAAGTTGGGCATAACTTTTTCCCGATGATCGTAAACAGCGATGAGCGCCAGTGGACATGGATGGATGAAGGCTTAAACTCGTTTGTTGAATATTTGGCAGAAGAACTATGGGATAATAAATTCCCAACCAAGAAAGGCGGTGCTTATAACATCATTGATTATATGAAGCTGCCTAAAAACCAGTTGGAACCCATTATGACCAACTCTGAAAATATAGTACAGTTTGGGCCGAATGCTTATACCAAACCATCAACCGCTTTAAATATTTTGCGAGAAACCATTATGGGCCGTAAATTATTTGACTATGCCTTTAAAGAATATGCCAAACGCTGGGCATTTAAACACCCAACACCTGCCGACTTTTTCAGAACAATGGAAGATGCCAGCGGCGAGGACCTGGATTGGTTTTGGCGTGGCTGGTTTTACGGAACCGACCCGGTTGATATAGCATTAGATTCGGTAAAGGTTGCCAAAGCCGACGTAAATGACCTGCCCCTTGCAGGAGGACGTGGTGGAAGAGGTGGCGCGGGCGGCGGTGGCGGAAGAGGCGCTGGTGGCGGCCAGGGCAATAGAGGAGTAGCAGTTGCATTGTTACCCCCATTTGATGATATTTCGAAAGTTAGGAACAGGGAAGATAAGAATATCCAGTTTTATACCGACAAGGATCCCGTTACACAGGATTTTTACTGGAAATATGACCGTGGATTAGTAGGCGTAGATACTGCTAAATACTCGGCAATGATAAAAGGCCGCCCGGCACAAACGCCTGCCGCCCCCGAAGCGCTTAGTGCAGAAGAGAAGGCAAAATATGCCGGTAAATGGTTTTATGAACTGCACTTTAGCAACAAAGGCGGTTTAGTAATGCCTATAATTGTTGAATTTACCTTTAAAGATGGTACAAAGAAGATTGACCGTATCCCTGCGCAAATATGGCGCTTAAACGAAAAAACAGTATCCAAGTTTTATGTGCAGGACAAAGAAGTAGCATCCATAAGGCTCGACCCTATGCGCGAAACAGCAGATATTGACGAAAGTAATAACTACTGGGGCAAAATGCCTGAGCCATCAAAATTTGAATTGTTCAAACAACGTGCTGCTGCAGGCGCGCGCGGTGCCGCAACAGGCGCTGTAAACCCTATGCAGGTAGGTAAATAGAAATATAAAATTTGACTGTTATTGTCAATGACAAAATTATACAGACCGGCTACGCAGCCGGTCTTTTTTTGTTTAAGAGTATCAAAACATTTATATCTTAGTGGTTGCTTCGCGTAAGCTACCAATACTAATAACCCGATGTTCAAAAAAGCCAGTTACCTAATCGCTGTTTTGTTGCTAATAGTATATGCAGCTATTACAATTACCCATAATAACACCTTTGGCGGCTTGCTGTTGATGTTGTTTTTTTTCAATCTTACCATCATATTCAGAAACACAGAAAAACTAAAAGGCTTTTCATTTACCACCATGATATTTGCGATGGTAAGCCTGGCCATGTATTACCCGCACTATTTTGAGCAGGTTAACGGGTTTAAATTATCATCGTTTATTATTCCGCTGTTGCAGGTTATTATGTTTGGTATGGGCGGCGAATTAAGCCTGAAAGAACTCGGTAGTACATTAAAAACACCCAAAATCATTGCGGTTGGCGTGATTTGCCATTATACTATTATGCCATTGATAGGTTTTACTATTGCAACGGTGTTTGATTTCCCAAAAGAAATTGCTGCTGGAATTATATTGGTGGGTTGCTGCCCCAGCGGGCTGGCCTCTAATGTAATGTCATACCTTGCGCGGGCAAATCTGGCCTTATCTGTAGCGGTTACAACGGTGTCAACCCTGTTAGCGCCGTTATTTGTACCGCTGTTAATGCGTTTGCTGGCAAACCGGTTTGTTGCCGTACATTTTTGGGATATGGCCTGGGATACCACAAGGGTAGTGCTGATACCCATTTTGGCCGGTCTGCTGTTCCATACGTTGCTAAAGGGAAAAGTAAAATGGCTTGATAAAATAATGCCGTTACTATCTATGATGGGTATTGGGCTGGTTATTGTAATTATAACCGCCGCCGGTCGCGACAGCCTGTTCAAAGTGGGGCCGTTGCTGGTGCTGGCCGTACTTATTCATAATTGTTTGGGATATACCATGGGTTATTGGTCAAGCCGTTTATTAGGTTTTAAGGAAAAGGATTGCAGAACAATATCATTAGAGGTGGGCATGCAAAATGCCGGACTTGCTTCAGGGCTGGCATTATTAATGGGCGGCATGGCTACGATCGGGTTAGCATCCGCTGTGTTTGGGCCGCTGATGAATATTACGGGATCTTCATTGGCTACGTGGTGGCACGGGAAAATACCGGAAGAGGAGTCCCCGGTAGCCAGATAGCTATTGAATTTTCTATGTAGGCCCGCACTGGTGCACCAAACATATTAAATACTGCCATTGTATGTCCCGGTAGGGACTACACCTTTGTAGAAAAATAATTAAACCCCAGTTTTTGCCTCGTAGAGGCTACCAATATTGAATAATACATGGCGAACCTATCAATTAGGGTAGCACCGATGGCACAATTTATTCTTCATCTTTTATAATCTACAAAGGTATAACCCCTAACGGGGTAATATCAAAGCTAAATAAAACTTTATCTGCTTAATTGATATAAATTTGCCCCATGTTCCATTTTAAACAATTCAGTGTTGACCAACGCGGCTGTGCCATGAAGATCAATACCGATGGTGTATTGCTGGGCGCGTTGGTTAAAGCTGATAACCCAACAACAATATTAGATATTGGTACAGGCACAGGCGTTATTGCCTTAATGCTGGCACAACGGTTTGCCGGCGCAAAAATTGACGCGGTTGAAATAGATGAAACCGCCGCTGAAACTGCCGTGCGCAATTTTAACAACTCAGCATTTAAAGAACGTTTAACTATTTACCCGAAAAGCTTTGCGAGCTTTTTTGAACGCTTCGCTGAAAAGAAATTTGATTTGATAGTTTCCAATCCGCCCTTTCATCTGCACTCGCTCAAATCGCCGGGAATAAACAAAGCATTGGCCAAACATACCGATGAAAGCTTTTTTGAAGAATTAATAGCCGCTATAGCGCAACATCTTACCGATAAAGGTCTTTGTTACCTAATATTGCCATTAAAAACTGCCGAACTGGTAAAAGTGTTGGTTGCTCAAAATAAGCTATACCTGCATAAGCTAATAAAACTACATTCTTATAATGATGGCGAACCGCACCGGGAAATTTTAGCTATAGGGATGGCGCAGCGGGGCTTATCGGAAGAAAAATTTGTAATTTATAACCAACCCAATAAATATAGCGGGGAATACAGCGAAGTATTAAAAGACTTTTTAACCATATTTTAACATGACTAAGATAGGCCTGTTATCAGATACCCATAGCTTTTTAGACGATGCCGTTTTTAAACATTTTGAAAACTGCGACGAAATATGGCATGCCGGTGATTTTGGCAATATTGAACTGGCTGATCAATTGGCCGCTTTTAAACCATTACGCGGTGTTTATGGCAATATTGACGGCCAGGACATACGGCAAACGTATCCTGAAGACCTGCGTTTTAATTGCGACGGACTGGACGTTTGGATGACGCATATTGGCGGGTACCCCGACAGGTATCATCCGCGTATAAAGCGTACAATTTACACTAAGCCCCCTCAGTTATTTATTACGGGACATTCACATATTTTAAAAGTTATTTATGATAAAAGAATAAATTGTTTACATTTAAACCCTGGAGCTGCTGGTAAACAGGGCTGGCAGACTGTGCGTACTTTAATGCGTTTTTCTATTGAAGGAGGCAAAGTACAACAGTTGGAAGTTATAGAACTAAACAGGTAAATACACTAAGTAAACAAAAAGTATGAAGACAGCAATGACTTTAGGGCAATTTATTTTAGAAAAACAAGCAGACTTTCAATACGCCAAAGGAGAACTATCAAGGCTTTTGCGCGATATTGGCATAGCCGCTAAAATTGTGAACCGCGAGGTAAATAAAGCGGGACTGGTGGATATTATTGGCGAAATTGGCACTACCAATGTGCAGGGCGAACGGCAAAAGAAACTGGACGTTTATGCTAATGAACAGTTTATCTCAGCCCTGAAATATGGCGGCGAATGCTGTATAGTGGTATCTGAAGAAAATGATGAATATATTTATATTGACGGCGAAGTATCAAAAGACGCGCAGTATATTGTTGCTATTGACCCGCTTGACGGCTCGTCAAATATTGATGTGAACGTTAGTGTAGGTACTATTTTTTCTATTTACCGCCGTAAATCAAAAGTGGGAAAGGCTACAATGGCTGATATTTTACAAAAAGGCGTTGAACAGGTTGCAGCCGGTTATGTAATTTATGGTTCGTCAACTATGCTGGTTTATACCACCGGCAGGGGCGTAAACGGGTTTACTTTAGATCCGTCGATTGGCGAATTTTGCTTATCGCATCCCGATATGAAGATACCAAAGGATGGTATCATATATTCGATAAATGAAGGTTATTACGCGCATTTTCCTGACGGCGTGAAGAAATATATCAAATACTGCCAGGTAGAAGATAACAAAACCCATCGGCCATATACCTCGCGTTATATAGGTTCGATGGTGGCTGATATGCACCGTAATATGATATTGGGCGGAATATTTATTTACCCAATAACTGCCAGCGCGCCAAATGGTAAATTGCGCTTGGTTTATGAATGTAACCCCATAGCTTTTATAATTGAACAGGCCGGTGGCAAGGCAAGTAACGGCTACGAACGTATTTTAGAGCTGGAAGTTACCGAACTGCACCAACGCTCGGCTATATTTGTAGGATCAGAAAATATGGTAAAGAAGGCAGAGGAGATGATGGGTTTCTTCTCGCCGCAGCAAACTAAAAAAACTTTTGAAGGCGAGGTGGTTATACAATAACATTTCCCGAAAATACAGAAGTTTTAAAACCAAGCCTGATTGGCGCTGTGTTAAAAATTTGACCGGTATTTAAATGTTAGGGTTTTTAAACTAAATGATTTTATTTTTGTTAAACCTTATATGATCCTAATATCCGTAAAAATGAAAAAGCTAATTCACCTTGTGCTGGGGGGCATTATTCTGTTTGCCGTTTCATCCTGCCAGGATAACAGGCACGCCAAAAACTATAATGATAAAACATTGGCTGATGATGGTGGTATATACTTTATAAAACACGGACTTGAAGGTGGACTGACCGAAATAAAGGCATCGCAAATTGCTAAAAAAAATTCAACCAATCCGCGCATTATCAGTTTTGCCGGGATGATGATAACCGATCATACCAAAGCTGGCGCTGAACTTAAAAATATAGAAGCCGCCAAAATGGTAGATGGCCATGATGCCATCAATATAGAACATCAGCAAAAAATAGCCGCGCTTTCATCTCAATCAGGTGCCGCGTTTGATAAGGCTTATATTGAAATGATGATTGCCGATCATGAAAAGGCCATACAGCTATTTAGCGAAGCCACCAATAACACCAGCAACCTGATACAGAATTTTTCACGTAAAACATTGCCGACAATACAAATGCATTTAGATTCGGCAAAGGCTATTGGAGCGTCATTAAAATAATTTTAATTGCTGTTGTACTGGTGGCTTGGCTTTACCAAAAACAGTGCGGCCTCCATATTTCCACGAGTTATTTCTTTCCTGTTCAATTACTTTATCAAAATTGGCATTGGGTATAAAATCCTGCTCTGCCTGTTGGATAATGGCGGTTAACCTTTTTATCGCCTCATTTTTTTCGGTAAAGCCTAATTTAGCTTTATGAATAGCATTTTGCAATACACCAATAGTTTCATCATAAACGTTGATTGGTACAGGAAACGGATGCCCATCTTTACCGCCATGCGCGAATGAAAATCTTGCCGGGTCCTTAAAACGGCTGGGTGTGCCATGTATCACCTCGCTTACCAACGCTAACGATTGTAAGGTGCGCGGACCTAAGCCCTGTAATAATAACAGTTCTTCAAAATCCTTAGGTTGCTTTTCATGTGCCAGCCATAAAACAGCTCCTAATCTTTTTAAATCTACATCCTTAGCCCTGACATCATGGTGCGATGGCATTACCAGCTTGCTGATCTCCTTTAGCATCGTATCCGGGTTTTCTGCAGCTATTTGCATCACACCGGCCCTTGACGGATTAGCCAGCTTATCCGCCAAATTTAAAATATAGCCATTGTTTTGCCCGTATATAGAAGTATGCGGATCATCTACAAATGACATCAGCGAATCAGAATGCCAGTGGTAGCGTCTTGCGGTACTGCTTAAATCGCTCATGCCTTGCTGTACCACGCTCCATTTGCCGGTATCGCTTAAAATAAAATTATGGGTATATAGCTGGAAACCGTCCTGTATGGCAGTATTATCCACTTTGGCGCTTAGCTTGCTACATTTAACCAGGTAATTGCCGTCAAGCCCGGTGCGTTCACTTATTTTTATCAATTCATCCGGCGTTTGTTTGGAGTATTTGCCCTTGCCGCCGCAGATGTAAATACCCAGCTCCTTACTATGCGGATTAACCGCCCGCTTTAAAGCACCCATTACCGAAGTGGTAATGCCCGAGGAATGCCAGTCCATCCCCATAACCGCGCCCAGGCTTTGAAACCAGAACGGGTCGCTAAGGCGGCGCAATACTTCGTCTTTGCCATAGTCTAATACAATGGTTTCAACAACCGCTAAGCCCAACTTTGCCATTCTTTCTGCCAGCCACTGCGGCACATAGCCATAATGTAATGGCAGGTCTGCACTTCCCGAACGCTTCATACTAACAAAATTAGCAATTTTATTTAAAATGAAAAACCCTGTTTGATAAAGTCGCGCCTTTTTTGTATATTGGTCCTAAATCCTAAGTTAATCCTTGTATAAGTTCTTATATAATATTAAAATCAACCTATTTTAAAATTTAAGTTTTAATTTTCTGATATTGAGATACTTAATTGATTTCTATACTACGATTTTAATGCGTTATGGTGGGGTAATAACCGGGGATATGCGGTAATAGCAGGTTTTACTGCACTAACATGCGGTAATAGCGGTTTTAATGATGAGAAATTGCACACAACCTGTTTTAAAAACATTTACATTAGTCCAGCCATAATAATGAATAAATTATTAACCATTTTATTGTTGTTCAGTCTAAATCTACCGGCCATTAGCCGGCAGGCACCAAAGCCTTATGGGCCAATACCAACGGCGGCACAGTTAAAATGGCAGGAAACTGAAATGTATTGCCTTATCCATTTCGGCCCGGATACTTATACAGATAAGGAGTGGGGCTATGGCGATGAAGACCCTCAAATAGTTAACCCTACCCAATTTAATGCCCTGCAAATTGTTGGCGCGGCAAAGGCGGGCGGGTTTAAGGGTGTTGTTGTAGTGGCCAAGCACCATGACGGCTTTTGTTTATGGCCGACCAAAACAACCGAACATAATATATCGCACAGTCCCTATAAAAATGGCAAAGGCGATTTGGTGCAGGAATACCGTGATGCCTGCGATAAGCTGGGCATGAAGCTGGGCATTTATTGCTCGCCGTGGGACAGGAACAGCGCCTTATATGGCAAACCTGAATATGTAACTGATGTTTATCGCAAACAATTAGAAGAATTATATACTCATTACGGCCCCTTATTTATAACCTGGTTTGACGGCGCAAACGGCGGCGATGGCTATTATGGCGGCGCGAAGGAAACCAGGAAAATTGACCGCTCAACTTATTATGGCTGGGATACAACCTGGGCCATCGTACGCAAACTACAGCCCGGCGCAGTAATATTTGGCGATGTCGGCCCCGATGTGCGTTGGGTTGGTAATGAAAACGGAACCGCAGGCGAAACCAGTTGGGCCACCTACACGCCACATGCGCCCGAGGATGGTAAAATACCCGGCAATGGTTTTGTAAAGGATAAAGAGGGTATTGAGGGCCAGCGCGATGGTAAATACTGGATGCCTGCGGAATGTGATGTGGCGTTGAGGCCGGGGTGGTTTTATCATGAAAACCAGGACGGGAAAGTGAAATCGGTTAATACGCTGATGAACTTATATTATAAAAGCGTGGGGCATGGCGCTTGCTTGGATCTGGGTTTATCACCCAATAAAAAAGGGACTCTAAATGATGCCGACGCGGATTCATTAAAAAAGTTTGGTGAAAAATTAAAGCAAACATTTGCAGTTAACCTTGCTAAGGGGGCAAAACTAAAAGCAAGTAATGTAAGAGGCGGCAACTTGCAAAAATTTGGACCGCCGCATCTTACGGATAATGACCGTTACAGCTATTGGGCCACAGACGATACTTGTAAAACACCACAACTTATCATTAACTTGCATCAGATTAAAACTTTTGATATTATCCAATTACGGGAAAATATTAAATTAGGACAACGAATTGAAGGTGTCGCGATTGATGCTTTTGAAAATGGCTTATGGCATGAAATTGCTACTGCAACAAGCATTGGAGCAAATAGACTTATTCGACTGACAGGCGAGGTAAGTACAGATAAAGTGAGGTTAAGGGTAACAAAATCTGCCGTATGTATTGCACTAAGCGATTTTGGACTTTATAAAGAGTATAAAGATAAATCCCTTGAGGGGCATTAAGAAATATTATACCAGGAGAATAATTAAAAATTATGAAAACAATTTACACCATAGCAGCATCCGCGCTACTATTAATTGGGTCAATTAGAGTTAACGCGCAGGATGTTCCATTATTTGATGCAGGGGCCACGCCGCAGTTGGTATCCAAGCAATTTAGCTTTACCGAGGGTGCATCGACGGATAAAAAGGGGAATATATTTTTTACCGATCAGCCTAATGATAAGATATGGGAATATGATACAGATGGCAAATTATCAATTTTTATGGATGGTACAGGCCGGTCTAACGGCATGTATTTTGATAAAAAGGGAAACCTCATCACCTGCGCCGACCAAAAGGGTGAGTTATGGTCTATCAGCCCTAAAAAATCGGTTACTGTGCTGCTGACAAATTTCCAGGGGCATACGCTAAATGGCCCCAATGATGTTTGGGTAGATGATAATGGCGGTATTTATTTTACCGACCCGTATTACCAGCGCGATTACTGGACACGTAAAAAAAGCGACCTGGATGGCGAAAAGGTTTATTACCTGCCCAAAGGCACAAAAACACCCATAATTGTAGCCGCTGACTTGAAACGTCCCAACGGTATTGTTGGTACTCCCGACGGAAAAAACTTATTTGTAGCTGATATTGACGGCAATAAAACGTTTAAATACACCATTAACAAGGATGGTACCCTAACCGATAAAACATTATTTACCGAACAGGGATCAGACGGTATGACGCTGGACGAAAGGGGAGATGTATACCTTACCAGCAAGGCAGGCGTAACCATTTATGGGCCGGATGGAAAGAAAATAACACTTATCCCGATCAATGAGCCCTGGACTGCTAACCTATGCTTTGGCGGCAAGAATAAGGATATTTTGTTTATAACTGCATCTAAAGCTATTTATACCATGCCGATGAAGGTGAAGGGGGTGGAGTAATCACGTTACGGAACAAACTTAGTTTTTAAAACTTCGTAAGTTTTACGGAGACGGGCTTTGCGGTGTGTCCAACCACCCCATCAAATCATCCACCATATATTTATGATGCAAGATTGTATCCACATTTATACTCTCAACAATCTTCCAGTTCATTTTCTCCATTATAAATTCAGGCACTTCTAATCCTGAGTGGATAGCGGCCTTGGTATAAAAATCATCCCTGGTTGGGTGAGCGGGTGAGCAGGCGTTATAAGTATATCCAAAGGCTTCCTTAGCCAATATTGCGTAGCATATACCAATACAATCTGTAAGATGTATCAAATTAACCGGGGCATTGCCATTGGGTATGGCTTTTTTTCCAGCCAAAAACCTGCCGGGGTCGCGGCCGGGGCCTATTAACCCGGCAAAGCGTATAATGGTTGTTTGAAAAACAGCTTGTTCTTTGAATAGTTCTTCGGCCAGTACCAATGTCCTGCCCGATGCGGTATCAGGGCCGGGTAGACTGAGCTCGTTAACGGTTGCATTCACATCGCCATAAACGCCTGTTGAACTTATAAACATGATCTGTTTTATTTGATGGATTTTAACCGCATTTATAATCCGTTGTATCTTATATAGGTATTCTTGACCATTTCCGCCCTGTATTTTTGGCGGGATGCAAATCCATAATATATCGCATTCAAAAAATAGCGGGTCGTAAGTTTCGTCGCCTGCCAAAAAATTAACTAAGTAGGGTTCAATATTAGCGGCTGCAAGTATCGGCAGCTTATCGGCCGAGGTACTCGATCCTTTAACTGTTAGCCCTTTATCTATAAGCGCTGTTGCAAGGCTAAGTCCAAACCAGCCACAACCCATTATGCTTACAGTTTTTTTATCCGGCATCTTTCAAATTAGGTTAATTTTTTAGGGCATTTCACCATTGCTATGTAAAAAAGAAGTTTTATTAAAAAAGTTTGCAATTTTTTATATCGTAAAATTAAGCTTAAAAGTAATTGTATATCCTGTTTTACAAGGATGGTAATTTTTTATATTGTTTTGCTTTATTTTTCACGCAATGAGGTGATATGGTGCGATTTGGATATAACAATGCAATAGCATATTTATGTACATTTGCTGACAAATCATTCATATTACACCATGACTATAGGCGTTCCAAAAGAGATCAAGAATAACGAAAATCGTGTAGCTGTAACTCCCGCAGGAGTTGAAGCATTATTGTCAGCAGGACATTCAGTTAAAATTCAAACCAATGCCGGGGCGGGTTCCGGTTTTACCGACCAGGCTTATGAAAAGGCCGGGGCTGTTATTGTTGGTACTGCCGATGAGGCCTGGGCGGAGCAAATGGTGATGAAGGTTAAAGAACCTGTTGAAAGTGAGTTTAAATATTTCAGGAGCGACCTGGTATTGTTCACTTACCTGCATTTGGCTGCCGAAGCAAAACTAACCCACGCTTTGGTAGAGAAAAAGGTTACAGCGATAGCCTACGAAACTATCCAGCTGCCAAACGGCACATTGCCATTACTTACCCCAATGAGCGAAGTAGCGGGCCGCATGGCGGTACAGGTAGGTGCAAGCTTTTTAGAAAAACCAAATGGTGGCAAAGGCGTACTTTTAAGCGGTGTACCCGGAGTAAGAAGAGGACGAGTGACTATTATTGGCGGTGGTGTAGCCGGTACAAATGCTGCTAAAATAGCTATTGGTTTAGGCGCAGAAGTTACCATTATTGATAATAATTTAGACAGGCTTCGCCAATTGGATGATATTTTTGGCTACCAGGTGTCAACCATTGCTTCAAATTCGGCAAGCATCGCAAAAGCGGTTAAAAATTCAGACCTGGTGATAGGCGCGGTATTAATTCCGGGCGCAAAATCGCCGAAATTGGTTACCGAGAGCATGGTTAAGGTAATGGAGCCTGGTTCGGTAATTGTTGACATAGCTATTGACCAGGGCGGTATGTTTGAAACTGCCGACAGGGTTACCACACACGATAATCCCGTTTATTTGAAACATGATGTATTGCATTATTCTGTAGGCAATATGCCGGGAGCTGTGCCCTATACATCTACCATAGCATTAACTAACGCCACTTTATTATATGCCCTGCAAATTGCCAATAAAGGCTTTGCAAAAGCTTTTGCCGATAACGCGTCGCTGCTAAAAGGATTAAATACGCATGATGGTAAGGTAACTTATAAAGCGGTAGCTGATGTACATCAACTGGCTTATTCGGAACCGCAGTTTTAGTGATCAGAGATTGGTGATTAGAGATTAGTTAATGAACGGCATCAACTAATCTCTAATCACTAATTAACTAATCTCTAACCTACTCTCCCCACGCAGTAATAATCAACTTCCGTGCTTCGCCATAATTACGGTGTTCGCATAAATAAATGCCTTGCCAGGTGCCCAAGGCCAACTTGCCATTGCGGATAGGTATGGTTACTGAGCTACCTAACACCGATGCTTTAAGATGCGCGGGCATATCATCCGGCCCCTCGTCATCATGCAGGTAATCGGGGTCGTTTTCAGGAACAGTCTTATTAAAATACATTTCAAAATCTTTTCTAACCGTTGGGTCGGCATTTTCATTTATGGTTAATGAAGCTGATGTATGCTGGATAAATACCTGGCAGATGCCCGTTTTTATTTCGCTGATCTGGGGTAGGGCATTTATAACTTCCGAGGTGATGATATGAAAACCTCTTTTGCGTTCGGTTAAGCGGATGGCTTGCTGGTGTATTTTCATGGGATAAATATCTGCTGTAAATTAACAGTAAATAACGAAATAAGTGTTTGATTTATAAAGGCGCATATTTGCGATATCGGGTAAAGTCATGGAATTATCCGGGTAAAGAAAGAATAGTATAATTACAATTATATTTCAATAAGTGAATTTATAGAAAATATGGAATCAGTTGTTTTATATTTACTTTGCCAAATAATTTTCGGTAGTATACTTGCGGTTTTACAGGTAATTAAACAACATAACTATGTTAACAGCGTTTGCAAAAATTGAAGCTAAGGATCATATTTTATCAGCTATTCCGGATGGAGAACAAGATGACTGGGACGATGAAGATGACGAAGAATTTGATGACTTAATGGAAGATGAAAATGACCTGCACGAAATACAGGTTGATGACGACATGTACGAACCTGACGCGGAAGATGACGATCATCTCCCGGATGATGATCTGCAATAATTAATTACGAATAAAATCAAGATGATTACATCTTGCTTCTTGACTCTTATTATTGTACTTCCTGCTGGGTTATAGGTAAAAATTTATAACCAAACCTAAAGTGGCCAAACTGAAACGTAAAAGTTATGGTGAATTTTTCGGGTACAGGTTTGCCGTCGGCTGTTGCCGGTTCCAATGCCGGCAATTTATAAAGCTCGTCCATTATTGCCCGTGCCATGGTTCCGTCAAATGCCAGCCGGGATGAGATATGGTGGACTGTTCCTTCTTCTGAAATATCGCCGTCGAAAGTAAGTTTTCCAATTGTGTTTTTAATGTTAAACCTTCTGAGGGCCTGGACCATAAGCTGGTTTATATATTGCGAGTATGCCTGCCTTCCCCCTTTAAATTGCGCCCTTACGATATGTTTGCGCCTTGTTCCATTGCAGGGGACGCTTGAAGTAAGCAGTTTTTCGGCATGTATGTAGGGCAGTGATTCAAGATTAAACAAAGTTATTCTTGATGTATCCGTATAAGCGCCTATTGGGGATTTCCCTTTTTGAAATATTCCATTTTTAAAAGTTTCCTCGGCAAGTTCAATTTGTGCTGCGTTATCGGTTTTAAAGGAATGCCAGGTGCCATCGGGCAGCCCGTTTTCCAGCTTACCTTTTGATGAAATTTTACCTAAATTAACCTGGAAAGTCCCTTTGCCGTTCTCAACCACTTTTTTACCTTCCGCATCCCAGCTATCAATTATCTTTACAACACCGGCGTTTGCCTCAAATACCATGGCCGGTTTTTCATCCTCATAATATGTTTCCCAATGACCGTCGAGCTTGTCATTTTTAAACGAACCTTTTGAACGCAGGCCCCCGTTGAGATAATGTGCTGTAAAAAGGCCGTTCTTTAGCCCGTCGTCGGTATAAGTCCCCTCAAGCAACACTATTGATGTATCAAGCGCGCTTACATCTTTAAATTTTCCAACAAATTTACGGTCTTTAAGGTGGGCATACCTGATAATATCGGCACAACTATCTTCTATCAGCGCATAATATTCGTTGAATGCCAGGTTGACACTATCTTTTTCAATTACACGCGGCCTAATGCGGCGAATGGGGGCATTGTTGTTGTCCTGTGCGAGTGCAGTTGTTGCTATAGTTAATAAAAGCAAAAGGTTGAGAAATGATTTCATGCTGCAATATCGGTTAAATAGTAATTATAAGGATATTTTCATTAATAGTCATCGTTTCATTCGTTTGCTAATTACTTTATAGGTAAAAACCTGTAACTAAGTGTATACAAGCCGTTGGTAAATGTAAAGTTTATAGTAAACCCTTGTTTAACAGGTTTTCCGTCGGCGCTGGCGGGTTGCAGCAGCGGTAATTTGCGCATTTCCCTTATAATGGCTTGCGCCAAACCGGTATTGAAAGCGTTGGATGGTTTTAAATTTTCGATGATCCCTTGCTCTGAAACATCACCCTCCAATATAAGGGTGCCCTGGTAAAGCCTGAGATCAACCGTGCTGAATACGGGCCTAACAGCGTCGGTTACATATAAGGTGAATGATGACATACCGTCCCTAAACTGCGCGTTAACCAGGTGCTTGCGTTTTAGGCCGTTACAGGGAATTGCAGATATGCGTAGTTTTTCGGCCCTGGCAAAGGGCAGCGTTTCAGGGTTGATTAACAGTATTCGCGACACGTCAGTATAGTCGATTTTTAGAGGTGAATTTCCTTTTTGAAATTTCCCTTTTTTGAAAGATTCCTCAGCTAACGATGTTTGTGTGGCATCGTCGGTCTTATAAGCATGCCAGGTGCCGTTGGGTATTCCGTTATCTAATTTGCCTTTCCACGTAATGGAGCCCAGGTTTGACGCGTAGGTACCGTTGCCGTTATCAATGATTTTTTTTCCGTCGGTGCCCCACGCGTTAATTATCCTGATAGAATCATTTGCGGCCTCAAATATCAACGCCGGTTTGGTATCCTCATAATAAGTTTCCCACCTGCCGTCAAATTTGTCGTTTTTATAGGCACCTTTTGATTTTAAATTTCCGTTAAGGTAACGTGAAACAAATAGCCCGGTTTTTAAGCCATCAGTGGTGTAGGTGCCTTCTGAAAGTACAACAGAGGGATCAAGCTTACTAATATCTGTAAACTTCCCAAAAAACTTACGCTCACGCATATTTATATGCGCATGCCTTACAATTACAGCGCAGCTATCCTCTATCATATCATAATCTTCATTAAAGTTAAGATCTATGCTGTCTTTACCTATGGTGTGGAACCGAATTACCCGCTGCACCCGCGTGGCAGGGATGGTTTGCGCTTTTAAACAGGTAATCGCTGATAAAAGTATTATTAAGATAAAGAATGATTTCATGTGTGATAAGGTTTACAACAATAATATGATGATTGATAGTTAAGTTTTCAATGTCTTTTGCTTATTAAGCAGCATAATTAATGCTTTATCAGCCCTGATTTTGCGGGTGTCTTCCTGTTTGGCCGAGCCTACCCAATCACAATAACCCTGCTTGTATGATTTAGACAGGCTTTCAAAAAACGCCATTGCATCTGAGTTTTGGTTCAATAAAGTTTGCAGTTCGGCGGGGGTACCTTCAATGTGTTCTCCTTTTTTAAGCATAAATGGAAGATTTAACCAATAGATAAAACTAAGATTTTAATTTAAAATAACAAAATATATGCGTAAAATACACAACTTGCTAATAAAGAATAGCCTATAATATAATTTCATGGGCATTTGTTTGTAACAAGCGTGTTACCGTGGTAAAATGTTAGTTACTAAGTTTATTTTTATATCCACTTAATTAATTTAAAATAAAAAGATGAAAAGATTTCTACTACCAATTTTACTGCTTTCCTTGTCTGCCGGTGTGTTTGCACAAGGCCGTCCGGGGGGGCGGGCTGCCGCCCCGGCCGGCACTGCTAACCCAAATGATACGTCCGGCCGCAGGGCCGCTCCAAAAGCAAACCCCAAGCCTTACGCAACCGTTATAACTGATAAGGCAGTAACCCATGACGGCCTGTTTAAAACCCATAGGGTTGATGATCGTTACTTTTTTGAAATACCCGATAGTTTACTGGGGCGCGACATTTTGGTGATAGCGCGTATTTCCAAAGCTGGTGCAATTTCGCGCGCGGCCGGTGGATATGCAGGCGATGAGATCGGTAATAGCGTGATCCGTTTTGAAAAAGGGCCGGCTAACCGCATGTTTTTAAAGAAAGTGTCATTTTCTGTTATCAGCGATGACAGCACATCTGCTATGTACCAGGCTGTGAACCGCTCAAATATACAGGCTATTGCTGCGGCGTTTAATATAGCGGCCTATTCGCCTGACAAAAATGGAAGCGTTATTGATATGACCGATTTTATCAACAATGATAACGATATATTTTTCTTTAGTTCGCCGCAGGGGAAAACAACTTCAAGGTTGGGTAACCTGCTTGCCGACAGAAGCTATATTGAAAGTGTAAAGAGTTTTAAAACCAATGTTGAAATAAGCACAGTAAAAACATACACAGAAGCTGCCGCAGCCGCAAGAGGTGCTGCCGGCACGCCGCCAGCCGGTGGTGGCGGTGGTGGTGGCGGAGCTTCAGGCGCTGTTACCGTTGAATTAAAAACATCACTTATTATTTTACCTAAAGTGCCTATGCAGCCACGATTTGCTGATAAGCGCGTGGGTTATTTCACCAGCAGGTATACAGATTTTGACGCTAATCCACAGGGTATAAAAACTATTGAGATGATAGCCCGCTGGAGGCTTGAAGTTAAACCCGAGGATATAGCCAAATATAAACGGGGTGAACTGGTTGAACCTAAAAAACAAATAGTATATTATATTGACCCTGCCACGCCGGCAAAATGGATACCATACCTTGAAGCTGGTATTAATGATTGGCAAAAAGCTTTTGAAACCGCAGGCTTTAAAAATGCTATTATTGCAAAGGTGGCCCCAACGTTTCAGCAAGATTCGACGTGGAGTGTTGATGACGCCGCTCACTCGGTAATTGTTTACAAACCATCAGAAACAGAAAATGCAAGCGGCCCTCATACGTCTGATCCGCGCAGCGGCGAGATATTGGAAACACATATTAATTGGTTCCACAATGTAATGAAACTGGTTCATGATTGGTATATGATACAAACAGCCGCAGTTGACCCCCGTGCACGTAAAATGGAATTTGACGACGCGTTAATGGGTGATTTGATACGTTTTGTATCATCACATGAAGTTGGTCATACTTTAGGTTTGCTTCATAACTACGGCTCAAGCTCAACCACACCCGTTGAAAACTTAAGAAACAAGGCATGGGTTGAAGCTAACGGCCATACGCCATCAATTATGGATTATGCACGCTTTAACTATGTTGCACAACCGGAAGACAACATTACATCAAAAGGGCTTTATCCACGCATTGGCGACTATGATAAATGGGCTATTAACTGGGGATACAGGGTGTTTCCGGATATAAAAGGCGGAGGCAAAGCAGAAACAGCTACACTTAATAAATGGGTTGTTGAAAAAATGAAGGACCGCCGTTTATGGTTTGGAACAGAAAGCAATCCTGATGATCCGCATTCACAAAATGAAGATTTAGGTGATAATGCCATGAAAGCCAGCGATTATGGTATTAAAAATCTGAAAGTAATATTGGTAAAATTACCTGAGTGGACTAAAAGACCAGATCAAAATTATGAAGACCTGGATAATATGTACAACCAGCTAACTACCCAGTTTGGCCGTTATATGGGCCATGTAGCTAAAAACATAGGCGGTATTTATGAAAATCCAAAAACTGTTGAACAAACAGGCGTAGTATATGAATATACTTCGGCAGCTACTCAAAAAGAGGCAATGGACTTTTTAAACCGCCAGTTATTTACTACGCCAAAATGGTTATTGGACGAAAATATATTGAGTGATATTGATGAAACACCGGTAGCCGTTATTTACCGCTTACAGGACCCTGTTTTAACCCGTATTGTAACTGTACACACATTAAATAAATTATTAGCCGATGAAGCCTCTAACGGAGCGGCTGCTTATAAGGTTACCGATATGTTTGGTGATTTAAACGGGAGTATATTGACTGAATTAAAAACCAATCAGCCTATTGATATTTATCGCCGTAACTTGCAAAAGCTTTATATTGATAAACTTATAGAAATAGTTAAACCTAAACCGGTACCGGCAGCAGCAGCCGGGGCAGCTCCGGCTGCGGGCGGTGCCAGAAGAGCCGGTGTCCGTGAGCTTGATCAAACCGATGCGCTTTCTGTTTGTAAGGGTGAACTGCGTATTATCAATGATATGATAAAGACATCATTGGCAAGTACTACCGACTCTATGAGTAAATTTCATTTACAGGATCTGTCTGACAGGATAACTGCAGCGTTAGATCCTAAATCAGGAGAATAACACAATTAAATTTTAAATCCGAGGCCGGCCCGAGTAATTGGGTCGGCTTTTTTTGCAGATAATGGCAGGGTTTTAAAAAAAAGCCACGCTGGAAATTATCCTACTATTGTGATATGATCATTGGTTATCAACTCTTCCCCACGGTATCTTCTTAACAGTTGGGCCGTAGCTATAACATCCTTTTGGCAATAGGTACAAATACGTTCCAGTTGATTTTCATTCCAGTAAACATGGCCAACCATACTGCCATCTATATCATCCTTAGGTGTGGGGATATTGAATATGCCGGTGAGCAGATTTAATGAGGTATAGTTTTTATAATCGCCAAACTTCCATAGTTCCATGGTATCTAAATGATTTATTTCCCATGGTTTTTTGCCGGATATTTCTAATTGCGAAGGGAATTTTAACCCGTTGATCAGCATCCTGCGGCAGATATAAGGAAAGTCAAATTCTTTGCCGTTGTGGGCGCATAAAATGAGACCTGCGGGCTGACTTGATAACATTGCCGAAAATTTTTCTAACAATTCCTTTTCATCATGCGAGGCGAACGATTTAATACGCAGGCCAATATTCTTCCCGCCCGTAAATATACCTACGGAAATGCAGATTATCTTGCCAAACTCGGCCCAGATACCTGCACGGCCATAAAACTGTTCGGCAGTTTCTTCCTTACGCTGGTGAACGGTTTTTAAGTCCCACAATTTTTTAAATTGATCGGGCACCTGGTCGTAGGTGCTGTATTGAGGTACGGTTTCAATATCAAGTACCAGTAAATTGCTCAGGTCGTATTGTTCAAGCATAGCGGTTAATTAATGTATCAGCTAATATAATTATAGTATGGTTAGTAAGTGTGATAAAATAAAGTTTTGCGTTATATCCCATATTTGTTGTATTATAGTCATTTATTTAAAAAAATATTTTTCGACCCCTTATCGGTTCACATGCAGATAGAAAAATTATCAATTGTTATTCCTGCCTACAATGAGGCAAATACTATTCATTTAATATTAAATAAGATCAAATCTGTCAAGCTGGTAAATGACATTAAAAAAGAATTAATAATTGTAAACGATTGTTCTACAGATAAAACTGCCGAAGCTATCGCAGGTTATCAGTTAGCCAACCCGGAACTAAATATCCAGTATTTTGAACATGAGGTTAATAAGGGTAAGGGTGCAGCCTTGCATACAGGTATTGCAAAGGCTACAGGGGATTATTTGGTTATACAGGATGCCGACCTGGAATATGACCCCGAGGAGTATAACGATCTGCTAAAACCCGTTTTAAATGGTTTTGCCGATGTGGTGTTTGGCTCCAGGTTTATGGGCAGCAACCCGCACAGGATATTGTTTTTCTGGCACACCATAGGCAACCGCTGGTTAACCTTTGCATCCAATATGTTCTCTAACATGAACCTCACGGATATGGAAACTTGTTACAAGCTGTTTAACACAAAAGTTATCCAATCTATAAATCTTACCGAACAACGCTTTGGCTTTGAGCCTGAAGTTACCCAAAAAATAGCGCGTGTGCCCAAAATACGCATTTATGAGGTGGGCATATCCTACTATGGCCGTACCTATGAAGAAGGCAAGAAAATAGGGTGGAAAGATGGTTTTAGGGCTATTTATTGTATTTTGAAATACGGGATGTTTGGGGCAGAATAATGTAGAGGCGCAATATTTTGCTTCCCTGGTTAAATGATTTCCTGCCGGTTCGACGTAGAGACGCGATGCATCGCGTCTCTATGTTGTGTATCCCAATATCTTCAATACCTGCTTACTATTCTGCTCTTCGCCAAAAACCTCAAAATTGAATGTTTCATCCCGGTTACGGCGAATGATGACATGCTTAGGCGATGGCAACAGGCAATGATGAATACCACCATATCCGCTTAATACTTCCTGGTAAGCGCCTGTATTAAAGAAGCCCAAATATTGCACCTTACGGGTTTTAGGCATAAACACACTGTTCATGTGCGCTTCCTGGTTATAGTAATCCTGCCCGTCGCAGGTTATGCCGCCAAGGTTAACACGCTCGTATTCAGAGTCCCAGTTATTAACGGGCAGTAATATATATTTTTGGTTCAGCGCCCAAACATCAGGCAGGTTGGTGATGAATGAACCATCCAGCATCAGCCATCTTTCACGATCATTTTGTTGCTTGCGGCCTAAAACTTTATATAAGATACCCGAAGCTTCGGCAACCGTATATTTACCAAATTCGGTAATAATATCCGGTTCTTCAGTATCGTTATCGGCACATATTTCTTTTATCCGGCTCACAATTTCGTTAATCATGTATTCATAATCAAAATCAAAAACAAGCGAGTCTTTAAACGGCATGCCGCCGCCAATATCCAGCGTATCTAAATGCGGGTTAATTTTTTTGAACTTGCAGTATAGCGTAACATATTTTTCCAGTTCGTTCCAATAATACGGCGTATCAGATATGCCCGAATTGATGAAAAAATGAAGCAGCTTCACCTGGAAGTTTGGATTGTCCTCTATCTTGTTATAATAAAAGTCAATGATATCTTCCATCCTTACACCCAGGCGTGAAGTATAAAATTGCGAATCAGGCTGTTCTTCCGCCGCTATGCGGATGCCCAAATTGCAAGGGGTAGCCATTTCTACCTCATCATCATACAGGTTGAATTCTTCTTTATTATCCAGTACCGGGATGATATTTTTAAAACCATCATGCAGCATATCAATAATATACTGCTTGTATTGAAAGGTTTTAAACCCGTTGCAAATTACCGTAACATCCTTAGTAACCGAGCCCTTTTTCTCCAGCGCGTCAATCATCGGCATATCAAAAGCCGACGATGTTTCCAGGTGTATCTCGTTTTTAAGTGCTTCTTCAACAATATGTTTAAAGTGCGAGCTTTTGGTGCAATAGCAATATTTATAACTGCCGCGATAGTTGTTTTTAACAATAGCCTGTTGGAACAGCAATTTTGCCTGTTGTATTTTTTTAGAAATAATAGGCAGATACGTAAAACGCAGGGGCGTACCATACGTTTCTATCATTTCCATTAAGTTTAGATCATGGAAATATAATTCATCATCAATGATCTCGAAGCCATCCTGCGGAAAGCCAACACTCAGATCAAGAAATTCCTGGTAACTCTGCATTTATTAAAATTTTGGCAAAAATGTAATTTTTAAACGGAATTAAACGCTAAAAGTTAGGAGAAATTTTATGGTTGAAATGTAATTATTATCAATCGTTGGTCATGGCATCAATAGCTGTTAGCATATATACTGTTTTAATATTATATTGAGAAGAATAAAATCAAATGAAAAGATTATAAAATAAGTATAAATGACGCGTAAAATCCTAAGCTTTATTAAGTAGCTTTGATTAAATGAAAAAGTTTAACATCCTGTTTATATTATTCATAATGTTTTGCTTCACGTCCTGCGTGGATATTGAGGAGCATTATGATTTTAAACTGGATGGCTCGTGTAACGTGGTATATGGGTTTGACATGGGCCGCGCTGTATCTGTTTTAATGAACCTGATGACCGACTCTGTAAAGCAAACTGCGCAGTTTGGCATGGTAAAAGATACGACCTTAAACTTTTACAGCGCCCTGCCCGACAGTACCCAACATAAAATGACAACCGAAGAGGTGAAAATGGCTCAAAGCAGCAGCCTGGCCATAAAAATGGACCTTAAAAAAAGCATCATGAAGGTGAGTATTAACCACCTCGCAAAAAACTCGGCCGATCTGCAATATTACCTGCAGCATATCTCGAAAATTTCGATGGGTAACCAGCTAAATAATGTGGCGAAGACCAGTAAGCAGACAAGTGTTATTGGCAAACAGGCAAGCGGTTTTGATGCCCAGCAATTAGTGGCAGGGCAGGATTATTATTCGTACGAAGTAACCCCGCATAAGTTTTACCGCATAATTGATAAGGCAAAGTTCAACGCTTTTTTAAAGAAAACCGCTTCAACGTTTGCAATGGCAAAAGCTATGCTGATAGATATGCCTTATAAAGTGGTTTTAAATTTCGCCACACCGGTAAAGAAAGTGAATAACCCCCGGGCCATCATATCAGCCGACAGAAAACGGGTAACCTTAATTGCCGATATGGATGAGGTAATAAAGGATCCGTCGGTAATGAATTTGAAGATAGATTTTTGAAGGGATGACGCAGAGACGCGATACATCGCGTCTCTGCGATGTTACCTTATTTGCAAGCTGGAGACGCAAAGCATTGCGTCTCCTATGTTTGTCATCAAATATAAAAGGAATAAATTTGAGATGCATCGTTAAAACCGGACAGTAGGATTTGCTTAAATTAGCAAACTGATGTTAGGAAAAAAGTTAGACAAACCACGTAGGAAATACGATGACGAATTTAAGAATGATGTGTTAAGAATGATA
>Ga0302315_10001083_pt1 | contig 28732 bp, 26 predicted proteins | sample III_Palsa_N3_1_FD_200532 | JGI IMG/M metagenome (GOLD analysis project Ga0302315, IMG submission 200532) | Peat permafrost microbial communities from Stordalen Mire near Abisko, Sweden - III_Palsa_N3_1 | ecosystem: Environmental > Terrestrial > Soil > Palsa > Peat permafrost | place: Sweden...
TAAATCGACAACCTGCTCCAGCGTCGTTGTCCGCGGACAGTACGGCCCCGGAGAGATCCTCAAAAAGCCGGTCCCAGGATACAAAGAAGAGCCTAACGTCCCGGCAGATTCCGTTACGGAGTCTTATGTGGCGCTGCGCCTCGACATCCAGAACTGGCGCTGGTCCGGAGTTCCATTCTTTGTCAGAGCAGGAAAGAGAATGCCGGAGCGTCTTACGGAAGTAAACATCACCTTCAAGGACATCCCTCCCATTCTGCTCAATCAGACCGACCACACCGGTGCAGAGCCAAATATCATCACGATCCGCGTTCAGCCCAACGAAGGGATCACGATGCGCCTGGGAGCCAAGCCGCCCGGCCAGCAAACAAGAGTAGTTCCCGTGGAGATGAACTTCACCTACGGCACCAGCTTCGGCCAGCGCATACACGACGCCTATGAGCGCCTTATTATGGATGCTCTGCTAGGCGACGCGTCCCTCTTCACCAGAGACGACGAAGTAGAAGCCGAATGGGGGCTGATCACTCCAATCATTAAGTCCTGGTCCATCGACGACTCTGCGGAAATCCCAAGCTACGCCGCAGGCAGTTGGGGCCCGGAAGAAGCCGAACAACTCATCAAAAGCACAGGCAGGGAATGGCTTAACCGATAGACATTTGGGCCACGCAAGGAGTCGATTCATGCGGATAATTCCGAAAATATGCTTAGCAGCAGCACTCACTTGCATGGCCCAGACGTGCTGGTCCGATCCCGTCGCACCAGCCCCAACTCCTAATACGGCAAACACAGTGCTGCCTGCGGATGACCAAAAGCAGGCAGCATTTGACGCTGTTCAGCATTTGCGCTCCGCAACGACGATGCCCGAAATTGCAGATGCCCTTACGAACAAATCGGCAGCGCAGATGGCTATTATAGAGGCCCTCGGCCTTTCGCTCGTAGCGGGCTTTCAAGCCATGGGGACAAAAAATCCAGACCCCAACTTCTCGAAAGACCTTGTAACATACCTTAATGGCTTTGGCCTCAATGACAAGACAATGCCCAAAGGTAGTCTGGACAACCTGCCAGTATCCGCAACATCCAGAGGCCGCGACCTTCTCAAAGGACTAGTCCCCTTCGACACGCGCGTCCAGAAATTATCCAGTCAATCCAGTCCAACGCCGCCTGTCACCGACTATCCAGCCGATCCAACTGGATACAAAATGACAGTGATCGATCCAACGACGGTCAAAATCACCGTACTCAGCCCTAAAGCCGGAAGCCAATTGCCGTCAACATTCTATGCAAGATCTGAGGATGGTGTCTGGAGAGTAGACCTCGGCGATCCAACAAAGGGGGCCGGCATCTCGTCAAGCAGCAGTACTCCGGATGGTTCAAGCTACAAAGAGACACCAGGCGCGGCGGCTAAAAAACTCTTCGATGCAGTTCAGAACGATGACTTGCACACGGTAAAAGTCATACTGACTGCCCATCCAGCTCTCATGGAAGCACGCGATGACCAGGGAGCAACACCCCTCATTTCAGTCGCCTTCTGGGACCATCTGGACGTAGCCCAATTCCTGGTCTCACGACACGCAAGCATTAACGCAAAAGACAACACGGGCACCACGGCGCTGATGAACGCCTCATCCTTCGATCACATTGAAATCGCAAAATTCTTGATAGCACGTGGCGCGGGCATAAATCAAAAAGACGATTTCGATAAAACCGCCCTCGACCAGGCAAAACAGATGAACCACCCCGAAATCATCAACCTGCTGCAAAGCCATGGGGCAAAATAGCTCTTGCCACCCGTCTAAATTGACGCAAAGTAATAGCCGCTGCAGGAAACCAAAGCACAGACATAAAGAAAGCAGCACAACACTGCCGCAAGCGCCTTGTAAGCTTCGTAGCGATTCGTAATTCGGCCGGCTTTTTTCATGCGTTTTAGTACAACCGAAACTAAAATCAACACAAGAATGGCTACCAGGTCGATCGAGATGAAGTAGTTGTGCTTGATTCGCTCGTCAAGAGGATGCGGTCGGACTTCCCCATGATTATCGCTGGGTGAAAAATAGAGGTCAGCCACTCCTGGACGGGGAGAGGAGCTATCGTCGAATGCTGTTAGCCAGGAGCCGCCAGGAAGGTCTTCCGAGCCAACTCTCAACAATGGTGCAAGCCTGTTTCGTTGTTCAGTTGTAAGGGGAGTCGCACAGATAGTCCTTCCGGGCCAAACGACCTGTTCTCCGTTTGACGCAAGAACACCGTCCACACGCGAGCCCCCAAGCACAAACACGCGGAGAAGACGATGCGTATCGTAAGCACCAGGTTCACGCTGGCTCTGCGGCTCGCTGTAGGGGAAAAATGGTCGATCTGTCTTAAAGGACATCTTCAAAAGATTACTCGCCACGGCTCCCTGCATACCGGGTGTTTTAGTGAACTTAAACAGAGTAATCTTCCAGTGCCGATCGATATAGGGCTTAAGCCAATTGGATTGGTCAGTTGACCAGGGATATTTATTTGCCTTCATCCAGCGCTCAAGAGAGGCTGTATTAGACGCAGCCAGGGTTATCGATTCAATTCCAGCAACATGCTGCTCCGCAACGATATCGATCCCTCCCGGATTGTCCATGCCCAGCGTGTGAGCAAGATTATAGCTTCCCGTTAAACCGCCCAACATGGTAAACCAGATCGAGGTCGGAATAACCTGAGTTACCTCACCTCGAAGATGCGGCTGTAGTAAATCCGTTAAGAACGGGACCGCTGAATCATCAGCAGTTTCGAGTTCGGGAGTGGTCGGAGTCGGCACCAGAAAACCAAAGTCAGTACTCTTTGTATCAAAGCTAACGGTGCGAATAAAGTGCTCAGTGTGCATCGAACTATCCCAGACAATAATGGCCGATTCATCGGCAATGAGTACTGGCTGCGATCCAACTGTCACACACGCAAAGCACATCGAAGCGTTGGACCCAAAAATCCATCCTAGCAGCAGGCAAACGAAGACATATTTCAAGAAATCGGATGGGAGCAGACGAGGCATTTTATATTGTAACATGAGACAATGACTGAAAGGGCCTCCCGGCATAAATATACTAAGCTCGCTCGTGCGGCCGACCGAGTGCCGCTGGCCCCCCAGCTCTTCCGGCGGCTCGGAACATGAGAGTGGCGAGGGTGATGATGTAGGGAAGCGCCTGGAAGACCTGATACGGCAGCGGGATTTTCAGGACGGAAAGCTGCGATTGCAGGGCGCTGGCTATGCCGAACAAAAGGGCGGCGAGCAGCGTGCCAACGGGGTTCCAGCGACCGAGGATGACTACCGCGAGGGCTATGAATCCGTAGCCTTTGCTCATGTTCTCTATGAACGCATTGGTGTAGCCGATGCTCAGATAGGCACCGGCAAGCCCTGCCAGAGCGCCGGCAAACAGCACGGCGAACACGCGTGTTCTATTAACGGGAACCCCGGCGGACTCCGCGGCTGCGGGATACTCACCTACAGCGCGCAGGCGAAGGCCGGGCTTTGTCCGATAGAGATACCAGTACGCCGCGGGTACGGCAAGCCAGCCCAGATAGCCAAGCGCATTCTGAGTGAACAGCGCGGGACCAAGGTATGGGATGCGATCGAGCAGAGGAATATCGATCGAAGAAAACGCAGTAGCCGAAGAACCCGCCTGAGCGAAGAGAGCTCTATTGAAGACGCCCGTGACGCCCAAGGCGAGGATGTTTACCGCAGTGCCGGCCACGACCTGATCGGCTTTGAAGCCGACAGCGACCAGAGCAAACAGACCCGCAAATACTATCCCGCCTGCTGCGGCTCCAAGGGCGCCAATCCAGGCGCTATGACTGAAATAGGACGCAGCAAAGCCGCAGAAAGCGCCTACAAGGACCATGCCTTCGATCCCGACATTAATGACCCCGGCACGCTCGGCGAAGAGTTCACCCAGCGCAGCGAGTAAAAATGGCGTCGATAGGCTAATCCCAGCGATAAGCAGTCCGGCAATGAAGCCGTGCACCAATACCTGCCTGCTTTCTAATGCAACGCCAAATAACAGTTAGTGCTGCGTGCAGCTTAGAAATCCAGCGAGGGCTCGTCGTTACGCTGCTTCGCGATCTCTGCGAAATGCTTGGCCTCTTCGGCTTCGATCTCTTCCAGAGTTTTGCGTGCAGCTTCCGAAGAGGCAGCGGCCTTCGCAGCGGCCTGTGCGGGAGCCTCAATCTTCTTCGGTGGGGCAGCTAAGGCAGCGGCTCTGGTCTCTGGACTGAGATCGTCCACACCAACGAGGATCGCATAACGCAAGCTCAGTTTCTTCTCAGCAGCGGTTAACCGGTTGCGCGCTTCATCGGACAGTCCGTCGAGCCACTTCTGACGCATCGCCTGCGTGCTGTTTTCATGCCGTGTCCTGAGTGCAGGAGGAAGAGACCCCACGTCAATGGTCACGGAAGCTGTATTGTCCGTATAGACTTTCCCAATTACGCCGGTTAATCCCGCGTAATGTGGGTAATACAGATTAGACTTGATGTCCGCCGGTCCCTGCGCGCGTTCTACTACCCGCACGGAGTCTCCGGCTATTAAACCCTTCGCCATTTATGGATCTCCTAAAATAGTTCCTTAACGTACAATGGTACCCGAATTGAGAGTACAATAAGTCATGCAAATTCTTTCAGACATAATGTCCGTGCTGCTTATCCTGACACTCGTCGGTCTGATCGCCGTCGTTGCCACAATTGTCATTGCCATCCTTAAGATCAAGAATGAAGTACTGCGTTCGGCTCGCCGCCTGGGCGGACCGGTTAAATCGGTCAAGAATATCATAACTGCCGGAAAGGGTGTGTATGACCAGGAAGGCGTCCGTGTAAAGCGCATCATAAAGCGGGCTACAATTACGGTCGGAGCGGTCAAAGAGACGGTAGAGCACACGAAAATAGCTGCAGAGGGCATTCGAAACATCGACTTTGCCGCGCTGCAGGAACACTCCAAAGAGCTGCTAAAGATTTTGTCGGTGATTGGAACGATCATGAAGGCGGCGCGCAAACAAAGTCAGGAGCCGGGCTAAGCCTGTGCAATGGGATCGGTGATCGCGGATTCCGCGATTGATCCGGAATCCACGACAGCGGCCCGCTCATCTTCTCGCGGCTGCATCTGCCGCTTCGGCAGCGTTACAGCAAAGACAGCGCCCTTGCCTTCTTCGCTTTCTACCCTAATTGTGCCGCCGTGCGCGTGAACGAGCGCCCTGGTGAGATACAACCCTATGCCGGACCCATCCGCCCCGGAAAACGCTCCAGCCGCCTGCTGGTCGTCTTGTATTCGATAGAACTTGTCAAAGACATGGGCAGACTGCTCGGGAGACATCCCGACCCCACAGTCGTGCACTTCAATTTCTATGCTGGACGGCGTATCACGGACCTTGACATCGATATCTCCGCCGCCCGGCGAATATTTAATGGCGTTACTGAGCAAGTTGATCAGGATTTGTTCAATTTTGTCGGGATCCGCCTCAATGGTCACTGCCTTTGCCGGACCTTCGACGGTAATTTTGTGCCTGTCCGTATGCTTACCCATGATCACTGCGACCTTGTCTGCAAGACGGACCATGTCAAAGGTAACGAGTTTAAGAACGACCGGCTTCCCAGCCTCCACGCGGCTTGTCTCCAACAGTTCGTTGGTCATGCGAATCAGCCGATCGCATTCTTCGCAGACGATTTCGTAGATTTCGGCCCGCTCTTCAGGACTCATGTCCTGATGGCCCGGCCTGTCCACCGCCCTGAGCGTTTCAGCGAAGCCCTTAACGGTAGTTAGAGGATTCCGAAGCTCATGGGAAACAAACGAAACGAACTCGGCGCGCAGGGCATCGGCATCGCGCAGCCGTTTAGACATCGTATTGATCTCGTTCGCCAAATCCCGCATTTCATCCCTGGTGTGAATGCCCCTGAGTCGTGTATTCCACTCTCCCTTGCCTATCGCCTGCAAAGCCTGGCTCATTCGGTTAACAGGCGCAATCAGGCTCTGTGCAAGGAACACGGATATGATCGCGCTGGCCGCAACCACGCTAATAAAGAGAATGATCAAAGCCTTGTTCAACGCAACAAACGCCTGCTCGATATCTCTCCTGGTCAGGCCCAGACTATCAAACAAGCTGGTTTGCAAAACGGCAAGGATACTGAACGTAACCAGAATGACAAGAAATACACTGAAGACGGAAAAGGCAAGTGCAAAGCGGTCGGTTAGCCTGATTCTCAATATGGTTCGCGTGAAGCGATTCCACAAGATCGCGATACCGCAATCCATGCACAACATGGACAAAAGGCTAACACCATAAAGAGTGGTACTGGGAATAAGGACATCGTGCAAAATGCCCCGGTTGCGCAAAATAACCAGTGCCTCACCGGCAAGCAAAAGCATTATCGCAACGCCAACCAAATTTAGACGCCGTAATCGCGCTGGTGTACTTACGAGGATGAGAAGGTCCCCGACGATACGAAGCGCCGCCACGACATCGAGTCTGGCGATCACTGGATCCGAATCGCTTACGGAGCCGACCAGGCTTCCCAGGGTAATGGCTAGAAAGCCCACGGTGCGAAGCGCATGGCTCCATTGTGGAACACGCCAGGATCGAAACCCTGTTTGGTCAGGGCGCGATCGAACCCAGCTCCGCACGGACAGGTATGTCAATGCGCTGCTCGCTGCGAACAGAAAGAAACCAAGAAGAAAGGCTACTAAAGGCAGAAATGCCACGCCAATGCCGCCTTAGGGGTGCAAATTCATCGAAGCTAAGACAGGGCTCAGAGATGTCTGGGTCAGATTACCTGTTCCTGGATTTCCAGACAGATCAACGGGCTTGCCCTGTACAGTCGCGCTCGACTTTCCATTAATATAGAGACCCAATCCTGGGATACCCTTCGACGCAGGCGAAAGTTCCGCCTTTGGCAAATCGAGATCGGCGGCAACAAAAGAAACTTGACCTCCACTTGCTTGCGCAGACCTGATCAACATTGAGATCAAAGCCTGCAATTGCTCCGGGTGAGCCTGAACGGTGGGATCGTACTCCCATCCAAGCTCCAGGCGTGTCTTGGCCGTCGCGGGATTATTGATTACAACATCCTCTGGGGCTGCAGTAAACTTCGCCGCCGCTCCGGGCGGCCCTGACGGCTTCGCAGAAGCAGTCGCCGCAGGCGGAGGTGGAGGAGGCGGCGGAGGCGAAGCAGGCGGGGGGTTCTGAAGGCGGTTGATAAAGCCTATGCCCACGAGCAGAACTGCCATAATTAAAACGGGGATAACCCAATTAGTTCTATTCTTCTTTGAAGCCAAGGGTAAAGTCTCCTACGGTGATCGCATCTGAGATGCCGACATAATGATACGAGAAACGGGCAGGCCTGTCAAGCAGACGCTCTCCTTCCCGTAAAACAGAGTTCGCCTGCGAGGCACTTTTCTGGTACAATCGTATTCTGCTCGATCTCTATCAAATTAGATCGCGAAGCCCTTTTCTAGGAGGTCAGTTAACCTGATGCCGACGGTCACTTCTCCATACGTCGAAACAAAGCAAGTTGTCACTGGGATTATATACCAGCTCTCCATCGCCGAAGATACCGGCGGCCCTGGAATTACTCGCTTAGACATCGGCCCTTATCATTTCGCCGGCATTCCTCCCAAGGTCAAATATCCGGAAGCAGTTACCAATGAGCTGTGCCCTGCCGGCTGGAAAGCCATACGATGGGTTACGGATCCCGACGGCAAAAGCTGGCTGCGCTGGGAAGGCGGCATTCTTCTCCCCGAAGACGGCAACATCCTGTTCCAGATGACATCGAACTATCCCGCGGCAACGTCGGATGCAGAACTTTGGGTTTGGCGAGGAAAGTCGCGTGAGCCGCAGCGCTTCCAGATTTCTGCTCCGGACTATAGTCTGACGCCACCGAAAATCAACAATCGGCACGATGTAATCGGCCAGGGCACGATCTTTCAGACGGGTTCCGGATGCGCTCCTCCCGCCATGGCTCTACTCTTCGGAACCATCCTGGCAGTCATTCGCCACATAATCGGCTAACATTTGGAGATTTTTTGGCGTATGAATCGTGAAGAAGCCGTTGAGGCAATCCTCGATACTATCAAGTTCGATAAAACGGGAGACGGACTTGTTCCTGCCGTCGTTCAAGACTCAGAAACTAATTCGGTTCTCATGCTCGGGTTTATGAACAGGGACGCGCTCCGCAAGACACTCTCTGAAGGCAAGGTAACATTTTGGCAAAGGTCTCGTCAAAAGCTCTGGACAAAGGGCGACACGAGCGGAAATGTCCTCGTCTTTGAATCGCTTCGCGTCAACTGCAACGAGGATTCCATACTCGTGCTTGCCCGCCCCGTTGGGGCAACCTGCCACACAGGCCATCCGACTTGCTACTACAGAGAGTTTAACGCCGATAACGGCGACTGGAATACGATAACGGAACAGCAGTTCAATCCCGAGGACGTGTACGGGAAGAGCTGACAATTCGTGCTGGAATTTACAATATGAATGTTCGCCCTTTCACGCTCCTTCCGCTGGCACTTGCCATTGCTGTGCCTGCGGGAGTTGCTGCCCACTCCTCCATTGCTAAACCGATCACCCGCTCCCTAAAACAGCAAAGTCCCGCAGGCCTTAAAAAGCAGAGCAAAACTGCCGTGTCCTCCCTTGGATTCACCCTCGACACAAAGCAGTTCATGCCTGTGAGCGAGATCCGACCTGGGATGAAGGGGTATGCGCTTACGGTCTTCAAGGGAACGAAGATCGAAAAGTTTCATATTGAGGTGCTTGGGATTATTTCCAAGTTCAATGGCGGGAAAGACTATATTCTATTCCGTGCTCTGGACGGCCCTTCCGTCACAGAGGGCTTGAATATAGCCCACGGGATGAGCGGAAGCCCTATTTATATTGGCGGCCGGCTGGCGGGCGCAATCTCCATGGGAATTCCTGGAACAGATTTCCCACGGGAGTCCATCGCACTTGCCACACCCATTGAAGCAATGTTTGATTCCTGGAATCCAAAGCTTCCATCGACCACCGGTCCTATATCCGCCCTACCCGCACCCCTGGATTCTGTGAATTCCAATGGCCAGCATTTCGAAGAGTTTTCAATTCCAGTGAGCGTGAGCGGACTGTCCCCGGAAGGCGTAGCACGTATGGCGACAGCACTGTCCCCATACCACATGGATTTAATTGCGGGAGGCGGAGACGCCGGCTCTGAAAGCTCCTTCGCTAAAACAGCCACGCTGCAGCCGGGTTCCGCTGTGGGCGTATCGCTCGTGCAGGGCGATGTTAACCTGACGGCAACCGGTACAGTGACTTACCGGCAAGGGAATAGACTGCTTCTCTTCGGCCATCCGTTCACTGGATTTGGGCCGGTGGACGCGGCCCTTACGACGGCTTACGTGGTCAATATTTATCCGTCTTACCAGAGCTCGGTTAAGCTTGGCTCCCCACTGAAGACGGTGGGCAGAATTACCCAGGACCGTCCTTACGCCGTGGGAGCCGAAATTGGCTCGCTGCCCCACATGATTCCGGTAACGCTGTCGATTAACGACGTTTCCGCTCAGGTGCAGAAGACCTATCATGTCAATGTTATCAATCACCCTCTGCTTACGCCGCAATTGGTAACGCAGGTCGCGAACCAGCTCATCGAACAGGTACACGGGCAGCCAGGGGATTGCATCGCCGATGTCACTGTAGATGCCGATGTCAACGGTTATGGCCACATCGTTCGGCACAACCGATACTTCGATGACCTCGACATTGGCCAAAGTTCTGTCGGAGATCTGGACAACATCGTTCACACTGTAACTGGAAACCAGTTCAGTCCCCTCACACTTAAATCAGTCCACGTTGATGTTGTGCTCCGCCACAGCCACGACACGGCAACCATCGAGCGAATCTTTCTTTCAAAGAGCAAATACGTTCCGGGTGACGTGGTTCACGTAGGCGTGGTGCTTCGCCCCTTTGAACAGCCTGCCGTTTATAAGACTGTCGACATAAAAATTCCAAGAGACACGCCAAACGGCCTGCTCACCCTGTCGGTTCACGGCGGGGCCCCCTCCTCGTCCGGTGCAACCAGTTTGCTCGGGGCCATCTTCATGCTTCGCCCGGCGGATAGTAACGGCGGTTCAACGGCAACGAACGTCGCTCAACTCGTCAAAAAACTGCTGGAAGAGCCGACAAACAACCAGCTTGTAACGCGGCTTGAGCTTCCAACATCCGCCGTCATAGTAAGCGGTACTAAACTCTCGCATCTACCGCCAACAATGGTAGGAGCGATGGTGTCTTCCCGTACTACCGGGCAGCGCCAGGAACGCGACGACGTTAAAGTCACTCAGGACCTGTCATATGTAGTCTCCGGCGATCAGGCGCTTACGATTACAGTACAGAAGAAGTCCCTCGCCGGACCTGCAGCCGTTGTGGATAAGTCTGTGTCGTTATCGTCGTCCAGCTTAAGTTTATCGTCTATTCCGTCCATGGATTCTCCGGATGGCGGGCCTGGGCTCAGCGAAGAATATGCCCAAACAAATAGTCCATCCGATACCAGTGACTATTCGAGCGGATCGTCTTCCCTGCTGACGCCCCCCGCAGGGATAAGCCCTGCAGTCGTAGTGGTAAGTAGGCCCAATATACCTGCGAGCGCAGTTGCCCCTGATGGCGCTTTTGGTCCGGAAGCTTCGCCCCCTCCCGGAGACAAACCATCCAATCCTAAATCGGTTGTCAGAACAGCCTTAATGTGGCGTCAATCGGGAATCACAGATTTTACTACGGGGACTCTGCAGGATTCTTCTGTGACCAATAAGGGTGACATCTGCCCGTCCAGTACGATTGCCCAATATGCAGCCACACCTGCAAACTACTTGTGGTCTCTGACGGACGACAATAACGGCGGTCTGTACGCGGGAGCGGGAGACAATGGGACTGTCTATCACGTAACTTCCAATCAGGTGACGCCGTTATATCGCTCGACCGACCTTGAGATGAACTCGCTGACCACCGACGATTCGGGCGCAGTCTATGCGTCGGGCATACCCAGCGGAAACCTCTATAAGATCGATTCGACTGGCAAGGGCATTGTATGGTTTAAACCAGAAGAGCCGTATGTCACGGCTCTAGCGTCCACATCCAGTAAGATCTATGTCGGCACAGGTGGAGGCACAGCCAGCGTCTACTCCGTGCCAGTCGTGGGTATCGCTCCAACAAGGCCCATTCTAACCACGCACGAAACGCAAATACTGTCTCTGGACGCCGATACATCCGGCAATGTCTATGCGGGAACTTCCCCGAACGGCCTCGTGTATCGAATTGCTCCGGATGGCCGAACCTCGGTGCTCTGGGACTCCCCGGAAACCAATGTTACAGGGATTTGCACCGATGCCAATGGAACCGTTTATGCATCAACAAGTCCACGGGGCAACATATACAGGTTAAATCCCGACGGAACCGCGACTGCTCTTCTAGACAAATCGGTCTCCGACCTGGCAGGCCTGACTATCAACAGTGCCGGAACCATTACGGCATGCGCCGGGAACGTTATCTATTCGATCTGGGCCGATGGCAGCATCACAACCACGACTGGTCCGGACGGACAGCGGTTCATTTCGCTTGCATCGACGAAGAGCGGAACAACGTATGTCGGTACGGCAACCGTGGGCTCAATCTATGGCCTTGTTAGCGGTTCTGATCGGCGACGGGCAACCTATACTAGTCCCGTATTCGATGCGGGAACGCCCTCACAGTGGGGAACAATCGCATGGAACTCGGATAGTCCAACCGGCTTCGGCTGGTATGTGCAAACGAGAACTGGCGACACACCTGATGTGGATGATAGCTGGAGTGGATGGTCCGGCCCGTACACTAAGTCGGGTCTGAGCATCACGGCGCCGGTTTCACGCTTTATCCAGTATCAGGCATTCTATAGTGATAGCAGTGACGTACTCGATCCGGCCGGTTCACACCTTCCCATCATCGGAAGCCAACTGAGCTATGGCCATAGTTTAACCGGCGAACCGCTGCTGCACGATATCACGCTCAGCTATCTCCCAAGAAACCAGGGCCCACAGGTCAAACTGTCGAAGCCCTCGAATGGAGCCGTTCTCAGCAGCTCTCAGCTTCTGCAGTGGACCGTTCAAAATCCGGACAAAGACACACTGAGCTACGATCTGTTCTACTCGTCGGACAATGGAAAAACCTGGAAGCCACTCACGAAGAAGGCAGTACCGTCTGAAGGCGGAGCCAGTGGGCCTCCTTCACCCGGTAAGCCGTTGCTATCCGGAGATGTAAAGCATAAGCCGTCTACAGCAGCGCTTCCGTCTGATCCCGCGACTGCGATGGCGCAGATGAAGAAGGACCTGGACAATCACCCGGAGATACCGGCTGCCGTGCGGGATCAGATGCTGGCGCAGGCTCCATCGATCATTAACATCGAGGTTGATCCCGATGGAACCGCGCCTGCAGACAACGCTACAGATACGCCGATTGACCTTACAGATACTTCGTTTAGCTGGGACACGACGCAAGCGCACGATGGCCCCACACTGATTAAAGTGATAGCAAGCGATCGTCCGAGCAATGCAATCAACTACAAGACCGACACCGATATTTCTGCGCCTATCTTGATCGTCAATACCAAGCCCACCCTGTCTCTGGATGCGGCAGTCGTGGCTGCAAACGGCACAGTGACGATCTCCGGACGGGCGGAGGCGGCTTTAGACTCACCGCAGAATCCGATTCTAGCCGTACAGTTTAAAGTTGATGATGCAAGCCCGCTGGCGGCAGCTCCAAAGAACGGCCTCTTCGACGAGCCTGCGGAGCAGTTCGCAGTGGCGACATCCCCTCTGAAAAAGGGCCCGCACACGATAGAAGTACAAGCAGAAGACCGGGCAGGAAACTGGACCACACAAACCGTTAAGGTAATTGTGCCATAGCTTCAAAGTATCGCTCAGCAAGAATGATAGCTACGTAGTCGTCATAGGGTCGGTCGGGGCTTCGCAGCCCGCGCGGCAGCAGGCGCTGAAGGAGAGGCAAAGGCTCTTCGGCGACAAAGCGCGCGCGGGCTTGCTCTGATGTTCCATGCTCGTCAACAAGCACCAGATCTACCCCAATCAGTTGCTCGCGTACGGCTGAAGCCAGCTTCTCACTGCCGGTTCCATTTCCCATTACAACGGACATTATTTGAGGGTGCTGCTGCAGAACGGACTGTAGGGCATCGGTCAGGCTCGAACTCTCCACGACGCTATGCTGCAGAACTTGTATTGGATGCGGTCCTGAAACTACGGCAATTCCGCTTTTAGATCGGCCTGGGTCGACGGCTAAAATGGTTGCAGGAACTGGCTTTCTCACTCGTGTTAGCGCTCTATCGCTCGGCGCGCCTGCTTAACGACGGGCGGCTCTGGTGTGCTGGGAGGCACTGCAACCGGTGGTGCAGTTGGGGGAGGCGGAGAGGCCGACATCTTTATGTACAGCGGCCCATTCCGGTAGGTATCCGAGGCTGCGTATACGGAAACTATCGCGCCTGGCCCTATGACTTCGATGTGCTTAACCAGGGCTAGTGTCTGCGGGCTGTCCGTGGGCGCGCCCACTGTCAATTCTCCGTCGCGTTCACGTCGTGGGATCATTCCGCGCTGAGTTGCAACAGGTCCGACATTGTCGAGCAGGAAAAGTCCAAGAGACTTAAATATAGGATCCTCAGGCTGAGACCCATCGATCGTAGTGCTTCCAATGAGCGTCCCCTTTTGAAAGACCAGGAAATTAGGATACATCACGATCTTAGCTTCTGTCTGCTCCCCGCTAAAGGAGTTGATATGGGCTCGTGCAACAAGCACGACGCTGTCTGCCTGGTTCTCAGCGTCTTGAATGCCATGCGCCAAATTATCGATGGTCAGATCTTCTGTTAAATTGTCCGGCTCGTACGTTTCCTGATCGTCTACGTCGGAAGGATTGTACGGCAGCATGATCACGGCGCGGCCGTTCTTGCCGGCCTTCCCGTGTAGGAGCAAAGCGTCCTGACTGAGTTGTTCAAGGAACGCCACTACCTGATTTCGTATATTGCTGTAAGTCTGGTTCGTGGACATTACAGTGCGGTCGATTTCCTGCCCTTTGCTAAAAACAATCGGCTGTTGAACGAGCTGTTGATGTTCCTGCACGAGAGTCTGGTTCTGGCCGATCAGGATTTGGATATTAGAGGCAAGAGAGAGACTGCGCTGTTCGAGTTCTTTGACCCGGTGCTCCTGGGCTTTCACCGTAGCTGTAGCGCGAGACAGGGAATCCCTTTCGTCAAACAGCCCCTGCCGGGTTAACGAAAGGTTGGATTGCGCCAATCTAAGGCCTTCTTTTGCTTGTTCAAGAGCGCTCAGTGAAGACTTGAGGAGGGCCTCCTGCTTGGTTAGCAGTTGCTGCCTGTGATCCAGCATTAGTTGAGTATGGGCCAGAGCCTGTTTTGACAGACCAAGGTTTTTCTCGGCGATGGCCTGAAGGGCTCCCGCCTCGGTTTCTCGCTGTTCCTCGGCCGCCTCCTGCGATGTCACGGCGGTCAAGCGATCCTGAATCCTGCTGAGTTGGTGCTGGCGGGAATTCAAGCGCCCCTGGAGGTCGCTATTGTTCTTAATAAGATCATGACCATGGATGAGAGCTCTTTGGAAGTCCGTACTAATGGCAAGCACGGCAAGCACGGTCAGGACGGCAATAAGTCCGCCAAAAAGCATGGTGTAGAGCATCGCTGTATGCTTTGGCCGAAGCCCGAAGCCAGACAGGCGCTTTTTTCCAATATACGTCCCAAGCCGGTCTCCCATAGCTGCTATGAGAGCTCCGGAGACAAACAGGACTAATAATATAACGAGAAGCTGTGTCACACCAATGTTCCATCAAGAAGCGTGGGACGAGAGTCGCCACTCATATTCATATCTATTATGAACAATGGGAATACAAATTTAGATTAAAGAGAGGCTCGATAGGACAGATAAGCGCCAATGCCCAGTCCAATGAAGTTTGGGAGAAACGCAGCGAGAAACGCCGGGCAATGGCCTGCACTGGCTACACTAGTGAGTACCGTAAAGAGAACATAGTACCCAAAGATAATGATGATGGCCAGTCCCCACCCTCCCTTGGCCGACCTTTGCCGGCGCAATCCGATGGGAGCGCCAACCACAGCAAAGACAAGAGAAGCAAAGGGCAGCGCCACCTTTTCCCAGAGCTTAACTTCGGCACTCCGGATAGTGGCCGCATCGCCCGTTCCACGCGCCTTGAGTGCAGCAATTTGAAGGCTCAGATCTCTAAAAGACAGGGTATCGGGATCGCGCTCGAGGAATTCAATTTGGGCGGGAGTCTGAAGGAGATCGTATGTTGCCGGATTTCTTAGCTCCACATAGGAATTGGGGCCAAGCGTGTTTATCTCCGCATTGATCATAGACCACCTATTGCCACCGGCATAGCCCGCGTAGTCTGAGTGGACTACGGCTGTCGGCCTGCCGTCATCCCCCATGACATCGATGGTCACGTTCTTTAACTCCTGCCTCTGGGCGTCGTAACCCTTTTCAACATGCACCACGTAGGCCGTGTAATCTTTGCCTGAAGCCGGAACGCTAAAGTCGAACGATTGCGAACTTTGACCAAGATAACTGGTGAGGTTTTTCTTGATTTGAGCAGTCTGGTATGTGGCGTACGCAGCAATTCTGTCGTTAATGACGTAGCCGAAGAGACTGGCGATCAGCCCCAGCACTATGGCTGGTGCGGCGATACGGATGAACGGTACGCCGCCTGCATTAACGGCAACGGACTCGCTGTCCGACGAAAGCCGGCCGAACCCAAGCAGAGTAGCCAGCAAAACGCCCATCGGAAAGGTAAGTGCGAGAGTCGGTGGAAGACTGAATCCCAAAATTCTGAGTACGATGGGCCACGGTACGCCCTTACTAATGTATTGCGTCGCCGACAGTACAGGGCCCCCTACGATTAGAACCGAGGAGCCAATTGCTACGCCGGCAAAAAACATTGGGACGAGTTCGAGCAATACGAGGCGGTCGAGTAACTTCACTTACCTTCACCCCCCTGCGCCATTCTGCGCCGGGCAGCCTCTCGGATCAATTCGGCCGAACTTTCACCGAGGTAGTACTTTTGAGCGATAGGATCGTTGGCAACTTCGTCTGCGGTTCCCGAGGTACGGATCTCGCCGTCGGAAATAATGTAAGCACGATCGACGATGGCAAGCGTAGCGTGGACGTTGTGGTCCGTAATAAGCACTCCAATGTTCCGCGATTTGAGCTGAGAAATAATGAGCTGCAGATCCTCAATAGCAATGGGGTCCACACCGGTAAAGGGTTCATCCAACAGAATAAATTCCGGCTCGGTGGCCAGAACGCGGGCGATTTCCACCCTTCTGCGTTCGCCTCCGGACAGAACCTGCGCTATCGTGTCCCGGCGCTTGGCAAGGCCCAAACTCGCCAGAAGATTTTCTAGACGCTCTTCTCGCTGCTCGTTTGTAAGCTCTGGCTGCATCTCAAGAATGAGCCGGATATTTTCCGCGGTCGTAAGTTTACGAAATGCGCTTGGCTCCTGCGCCAGATATCCGATTCCAGCCCGCGCGCGCTTGTACATTGGAAATTTTGTGATTTCTTGATCGTTCAGGAAGACGGTACCGGCATCGGGCTTAACCAGGCCTACAACCATGTAGAAAGACGTGGTCTTACCTGCACCGTTGGGGCCAAGCAGGCCAACGATCTCCCCGCGGGCAATTTCAAAAGAAATGCCATTGACGACGGTACGGTTCTTATAGGATTTCCGAAGCGATTGGGCCTTTAGGATCGACATGAGAGTTACTTGGACTCACGCTGCAGTGGGGTAAGCACTGTTTGTCCATCCTCTCCTTCAATACTTGGGTATGCCGGGTCTGTACTTGGGCCCAGCGTTACAGTAGCTTCCTTCAGATGCGTCTCGGAAGGTCCGGAAAGCTTATCGGGTGCAGTAACAAACATAGTCACGTGCCCGGTAAAGACGACAGTGCCTCCAGACGGCCGTGAAGGGTCGGGCGTATAGACGGCGTGATCGGCAAGAAACTCAAATGTCTGCTTCTGTTTCTCAACTCCCCTTTCGAACTGGCCGTCCACCTGGAGATTCTTGGCAGGGTTCCCTTCCGCGGTTGCCTTCAAAATGCCGGTGGTAGAAGTTTTATCGCCAAGTTCCAGGACGACGCTATCCGCGTTGAGGTTGAAATGAGCGGACTTAACCGTAACACCGCCATCGGCGGTAAACGAGCTGCCACCATATGTGAAATGCTTATAAACGATGGAAATTTGTCCAATGGTCTGTTCCTGTGCGGCGCGCACGCAAGCGGAAGCGCCCATGCACGAGACACATATGGCAACAAACAGAGGCTTCAGCAGCCGAAGATAATCTATGCTAAGTTTTTGGACTGGCACCATCAAAAGCCTTTCGGTAAAGCAGCGCTGCCGCCGGTGTTTGAGGTCAACGTTTTGAGCACGGTATCCCCCACCAGCTCATTGGTATGAATCTCCATTTGCGTTTTCCCATTATGGTAAACGACATGACCCGTGGCGACTATTTTGTGTGTTGCTGCGTAAAATACTACGTTATCCGCGCGCAGTGTGGTTCCCGGCTCCTTGAGTGACCTGACAGTAACACTTCCGGAAGCCGCAATGGTTTCCTTGAGGTTGTCGTAGGTTGCCACCGGCGCATGAAGTTGAGCGGCTGCATATCCGGACTGATAGAGCACAGCCGAAACTTTCTGCACGGTGACCGTAATCTGAGTGCCTGGATTGAGAAGCGTAAAGCCAGACGCCCAAATTTTCCAGAGATATTTCCCATGGCGTGCTGGATCGGGCTGCACCGCGTAAGTATCGCTGTTAGTAATCTTAAGATTACCGCTGGACCCTGCATCATTTTTGATAAACCCGCTGGATTTGTGGTCTTTTACGCTGGGAGACCCAAAGGCCATTGAGACACAGCTGCTTACGAGGAAACAGGGAAACACAAGAAAACGCAGCACGACGATGCAAGGATCAAAAGATCGGCGAATAGGTTTGGAACAGAATTCTGACAAGGTATACACTAGTTTCAAGGATAATATCGTCCAGAGTTTAGCACATATCCCCCCAAATCGCAATTAGAAATGCTGCCAGAAGCAGGACTAATAGCAATCAAGCATCTTCCACGCGCTACAATTGTAGTATAATTCTTGTAGTTTTAATCCGAGGACACGTCGTGTTTGCTAATCGGTTGTTTAGGTTCCGTAAACACCACCCGTCTGATACACAAGGAAGTAGTTAATGCCCAGAGTTCTAATAACCGGTGGTGCAGGTTTTCTCGGTTCTCATCTTGCCGACAAATTTCTCGCTGAAGGAAATGAAGTCGTTTCTGTTGATAACCTGGTTACTGGATCACTCGACAATATCGCACACTTAAAAAATGAGCCGAAGTTCACGTACATTGACCAGGACGTCATAAAGCCGTTTACAGTTGCCGGGCCAATCGACATTGTCTGTCATATGGCTTCGCCTGCGAGCCCTGTAGACTACTTGGAGCTGCCCCTTGAGACGCTGCTCGTTGGTTCCATGGGAACGCACAATTCACTCGAAGTTGCGAAGAACAAGGGGGCCAGATTTCTAGTAGCCTCGACTTCGGAAGTTTATGGCGATCCAACAGTTCACCCGCAAACAGAAGAGTATTTCGGCAATGTTAACCCCAACGGATTACGTTCGGTGTACGATGAGGCCAAACGTTACGCGGAAGCAGTTACATTTGCCTACCGCCGAATGTACAAGGTTGACGCGAAGATCGTTCGAATTTTCAATACCTACGGTCCTCGAATGAGATTGTTAGATGGTAGAGTTGTCCCAGCGTTTATCGCACAGGCACTCACCAACAAGCCAATCACAATCTTTGGCGATGGTAGCCAGACCCGGTCTTTCTGTTACGTTTCGGACCTGATTGATGGAATCTATCGACTGGTAGTTTCGGAACAAAGCGGGCCAATCAACATAGGCAATCCGGTTGAGCGAACTATCCTGCAGTTTGCAGACGTAATTCTGAAGGCTACGGGAAGCAAAAGCACCATTGAATACGTTGAACTCCCGACAGCCGACGACCCCAAACAGCGTAAGCCAGATATTACCAAGGCTACGTCTCTGCTTGGATGGGAGCCAAAGATATCGCTTGAGGAAGGCCTGGTGGACACAATAGCCTACTTCAAAGAGCGTATCAACTCTCTCTGATGTCATAATAGGAATGGCTCAACTTTAGGAAATGGGGGCGTCAATGAATCGTGGATCTTAGACAGGATCTCGCTCAAAAGAATCTACAGACTCAAAAGATCGCCCCCAACCTTATCCACGCTAACCTTTTGCTCCAATGTTCAAGTGCCGAACTCCAGCAGATTATCGAGCGAGAGCAAAACGAAAACCCGGCGCTTGATGGGGAAGAGGCATTAAGCTACGACAAAGGCTGTGCGCAGTGTCCAGGGTTAAATTCGCTTGCGTGCAGAGGATGCGGCTCCTTCGAGCAGGATTCTCTGTCTTCGGAATGGCTTAAAGGGGATGAGGCTTCTTCCAACATCCCCTTGTCTCAGATACCTCTTCTGGGCGAAGAAGATTCGCCTGAGCCGCTTGAAGATTTTACATCTTCGCGCCTCTCGTCTCAAGATGACTTTGATCTTGCTCGAGACCCTGTGTCCTTCGACCCCATTCTGCTTGCTCCCGCCGAAACCTCGCTGGCAGATCATCTTCTTTCCCAATTACGGGCCACTTCTCAAGGCAAGTCCGACAATCAGATTTCAGAATTTCTCGTGGGCAGTCTGGATTCAGACGGTTATCTGCGAATCACATCCGATGAAATCAGTCTGGCGCTTGGCGTAACTATAGCCGCCGTTGAAGCTGGTATCGCCCGTCTGCAGTCCTGCGATCCGCCTGGAGTAGGGGCAAGAGACATTCGTGAATGCCTTCTCATTCAGATGAAATACCTGCGTGAGGAGAATACTGAAGCAGTGTTCAATCCTCTGGCCGAATGCCTTGTGCGTGAACACTGGCGGTCCCTTGTTACCCACAGGCATAAGGACATTCAAGACGAATTAGGGGTCTCAGAGGATCAGCTAAACGCGGCCCTGAACTTCATTCGCAACCGGTTAACGCCCAGACCGAGCGCACAGTTTCGCCAGCCCTGGGGACGGGATACACAGGGATCCGCCATCCACGCAGACGTTGTGATCAGCAAGACGTCTACGGGATTCGATATCGTGGTTACTGGATTTGAAAACCTTGCTCTTCAGGTCAACCCCTACTATCGAAGCCTGTATGACAACCTTAACTCAATAAAACCTCATGGACGCGAGTCCCAGATAAGCGCGGCGCATGCGCGTCACGTTGTAACTTGTGTCGACAGAGCCAGACTGTTCCTCAAGAACCTCTCACGCCGTAAAAACACCATCGAACGGATCAGCAGGGCTCTAATTGACTGTCAGATCGGATACATTAGTACTGGGAAGCGCAGCTTCATACGTGCGCTGACGCGGGCTCAGCTTGGGGAGATGGTCGACTTGCACGAGTCCACGGTAAGCAGGGCGGTGCAGCATAAATACGTTCAAATACCCATCGGAGATGTCGTACCGTTCGATATTTTCTTCGGCAGCGTTGCCTCCGCGCAAGAGATTATTGCTCAGATGATCGCCGAAGAAAATGTGAACTCGCCCTTGAGCGATCAGGCGATCGCGGAAGCGCTGAAGGCTCGTGGAATGAATATTGCCCGGCGGACTGTTGTGAAGTATCGAGAGGATATGAGGATACCGGCGTCTTATCTGAGACGGAAAAGATAAAAGTCTAGATCGAAGACCACCCCTAACCCCTCCACTTCGTAAAGGGGGACCGGATCATCTGCCCTCATCCGTCTTTAGACTCCAGATGTGTTTCTTCCGCTTCCCTCTCAACAGGGACTTTCCCCGCGATCACGCTCTCGTAGATGGCTATAACCCGCTCGGCGATACGTTCCGGGGTTTTGTCCTGCGCTCCTATAGTGGCTTGCTCCGACATACGCTTGCGAAGAGCGCGGTCTGAGAGCAGTTCCAGGGTTCGGGCGGCCATTTCATCCGCGCTGTCTTCAACAAGGAATCCATCGACGCCATGCCGTATCGATTCCGGCACCCCACCCCCGTTGACCACAATACAGGGTGTTCCGGCAGCCAAAGCTTCTCCGACAACTAATCCTTGAGTATCGGTTTTTGATGGAAAAAGAAACAGCTCGGCGCTGCGGTAAAGCGGATCTAACTTGGTTCTGGGTAAAAATCCCGTAAAAACAGTCCGCTTGTCTATCCCAAGCTGCTGCGCCTGCGATTGCAGGCTGGCATGGCTTTTTCCGCTTCCCGCGAGGACCAGATAGGTGTCGTCAGTTTCGCGGGCAACACGCACAAAGGCTTCCAGGAGAGTTTCCAGATTCTTTTCCGGAGCCAATCTCCCCACATACAACAGTATTCGCGACCGTTCCGGCAGCCCAAGTTCACGCCGAGTCGCCGCTCTCGAAACAAGGATGTAGGGTGGAGGCTGTATACCCGTAGGTACGACAGAAACATGAGTCGCCACGCCGTAGCCTTCAACGAGCCGCTCCTTAGTCATCTGAGACGGAGCCAGGACCAGATCGCATTTGTTGTAAAAACTCTTCATCCAGTCCGTAAGCATAGACTTCGTAACCGGGGATGGAAGAAGGGGCATATAGTGCGCGTACTCTGTATAGAGCGTATGGTTTGTCGAAATGTGAGGCAGTCCGTATCTTTTGGCGACTCGTGCTGCCAGCAGTCCAAGGAGAAACGGAGATTGCGAATGTACGATGTCTAATTTGAGCTTGGGAAGAGACGCAGAAATGTAGGGAGAAATTGGGATAGGAAGCACATAGTCGGGCTCTACGAGAGAATTAATGGACGGAAATCGATAGATACCCGGCCGCTCATCCCGATAGTTCGGAAACTGCGATGTTATGATAAAAACGGTATGGCCGGCCCGTTCGAGTTCGGCCATCAAAGTGTGGACTGAAGTGCTTACTCCGTTTATGAGCGGATAGTAGCTTTCGGTGAAGATACCGACGCGCATAGTCGTTTGGGTCCCCAAGGTCTTTATATTATTTCTTTATACCACTAATAAACATGGCATCACCGAACGAAAGAAATCTATAGTCATTGGACATGGCCTCAGCATAGGCCCTCCGCATGAGCTGCGTGCCCCCAAGCGCCGACACCATGACCAGCAGCGTGGTTCTGGGCATGTGAAAATTTGTGACCAGGGCATCAACAATACGCGTTTTATACCCCGGCATTATGTACAGCGAAGTGTCCCCTTCAAATGGGGCGAGAACACCGTCAGCCACCGCGGCAGTCTCCAGGGATCTCGCGCTCGTGGTCCCGACGGCAATCACGCGGCCGCGGCATTCGTTGACAGTATCAACTGCCTCCTGATCGACGCTCAAATACTCCGAATGGATGACATGGTCCGTAATCTGCTCGGTTTCGATCGGACGAAACGTTCCAAGGCCAATATGAAGTGTGACGCGAGCTATTTTTACCTGCATAGCCTCGATCTGATCGAGGAGAGCCGTGGTGAAGTGAAGCCCGGCCGTGGGAGCGGCCGCAGATCCCGGTTCGTCAGAGTACACGGTCTGATATCTGTCATCGTCGCCCACGGGCAAAGGGGTTTCGATGTACGGGGGCAATGGGACCGATCCGTGAGCGAAAATATCGTTGTCCAATCCGACCAGGTCCGGAGTGGGCTCCAGGGACTCGGCAGACCTAGAAAACGCGATAATTCGTCCGCCACGGTCATCCGTGCGCTCCGTTACCCGACCGTACAGTCCTTCACGGTATTTCAGAACCGTTCCCGGCAGAGCTTTCTTGCCAGGACGCACCAGGGCGCGCCACAGGCCATCGGCAATACGATGGGTTAAAAACGTTTCAATGCGTTCGTCCGGATGGTCGATGCGGCTCGCGAATAGGCGTCTGGCGTTGACTTTTGTGCTGTTTATGACCAGGACATCCCCAGGACGAAGCAATCCTGGCAAGTCGAAAAAGTTCTTATGCTGGAGAGATGATGACGCCCGGTCCACGACAAGCAGTTTGGACTTGTCCCTGTCCAAAAGAGGCGTTTGTGCAATGCGCTCTTTAGGCAGATAGTAGTCGAATTCGGCGAGCGAAAGATTATGTACGGCGTCCGGGGTTAGTTGATCAAGCACTGTAGGATTACTCTAGCATACTGTAACTTCGCTGTCAATGCAGCGACACCTAAACAGGCTCAGCTAAACACGCAGGTACTTGGTTAAGGAGACGGTCATCCCGCGGCAGTCACGGAGCAGTACGAGACGGTCTGTCAGGGCCTGCATGAGGCCGATACCACGTCCGCCCAGAGACTCTGTGTCTAATGACTGCGGGGATCTTGCCGGATCGAACCCGGCCCCTGTATCGGTAATTTCAACCGTGAAGGCCCGGCCCTCCATATCGTGGTAACAGCTTATTTTGACGTGGCTCGCCACATTAGGCGACCCATACAAAATTGCATTAGTAACCGCTTCTCCAACCGCCACCTCAAGGTCTTCAAGCGCCTTGTCAGTCAGCCCCATCTCAAGCGCCGACAGCTTTACCCGGTGCCGGGCAAAGGCGGCGTGTTGAGGCAGCGCTGGAATTTCAAATTGATCCTTCACGACCCTCAATTGTCCTCCGGCGGCGCAAGCAATCTCACTGTTCGCGAGTCAAACGATGGCGATTGTTGAGCACTAGTTATGTTTTACCACGCTTTTTGTGTGGAAATGTAATATTTATTAAGATCTATTCCGTAAGCCAACATACCCAACAACAAGGCTGATCTAAACGTATGATCATTTAGACACCACGAAAGGTGGAGCACACTAACCGATTTACTTGACAAAGAAGAAGCCGCGAACGGTATAATAAAGTGAATTGTCAAGCAGACTACTAGACAATTCACAATGAAGATTTTCTCCCCGTGGAGACACACTAATTTGATGGGATTGCGAAGATGAGCGAAGTTAAACTAACCAAAGAAGAGCTAGTTAAGCAGAATAAAGCCGGCCTTGATGTAATCAAAGACATGTACCGCTACGCGGAAACTGGATTTGACAGTATTGCCCCTGACGACATGATGCTCTTCAAATGGCATGGTGTCTATCAACAAAGACCAAAAGACGGCCACTTTATGATGCGGATCAAAGTGCCGGGCGGGCGCCTCAATACCACTCAGCTTCGCGCCATCACAGCGATTTCAACCGATTACGGCCACGGGCTCAACGACATTACAACCCGGCAAACGATACAGTTGCACTGGCTCAAAATCGAACAGCTGCCCGACGTGTTTGCCCGCCTCGAAGCCTCCGGCCTGACAACGGTTGGAGCTTGCGGCGATATAGCCCGAAACATCACTTCCTCTCCAACGACAGGCATCGATCCGAGCGAACTCGTGGACACAAGGCCGGTTGTCGACGCCTTACAAGCCTTTTTCCACCTGAATTACGAGTTCGGAAACCTGCCTCGCAAGTTCAAGATCGCTGTAGAAGGCGCACCGGTTCAGAGCACACACCCGCAGATCAATGACGCGGCCCTGGTGGCCTGGAAGCGCGAATCCGACGGAGTGGTGGGATACCACTTTCTTGCCGGAGGCGGGCTATCGCTTCAGCCGCACGTCGCACAGCTTCTAGATATTTTCGTGCCGGCCGACGAAATTGAGCATATTCTGGAAGTTGCCAAGGCTGTCGGCGAGCTTTACCGGGATGCTACCCAATTGCGCCAGAAGCGCACTCGTGCGCGTTTGAAATATCTTGTAGCCGAGTGGGGCGCCGCCAAGTTTACCGAAGAGATTCGAAAGAAGCTCTCCTGGACCCCGGACACTGCGGTCCCAGGATTTGCATTCAACGATGAAACCTTCAGAGATCATGTAGGCATAAACAAGCAGAAGCAGGACGGTCTTTATTGGATTGGGCTTTGCGTGCTGGCCGGACGTCTTGATGACGTACAGTTAAACGCGGCTGCCGATGTTGCCGACAAGTACGGCTCCGGCGAAATAAGGCTTACGAATTACCAGAACCTACTCATCCCCAACATATCCGAGGAAGATCTGCCGGCGGCGCAAGCCGATCTGCGGGCGGCGGGATATGAATGGGAAGTGCCGAACATCAGACGCGGCGCCATTTCCTGTACGGGAATAGAATTCTGCAATCTGGCCATTACGGAAACAAAGCTTCGCATAAAAGAGGTCATCGCCCATCTGGAAGTGGTCAATCCAAATCCCTACGAGCGTGGCTTGATGATCAACATGAACGGGTGTCCCAACTCCTGCGGACAGCATCACATAGGCGACATTGGCCTGCAGGGATGTCTTGCCCGGGTTGAAGGCGGCGATCAGGTAGAGGCATTTGATATTCACCTTGGCGGCGATCTGGGGGCGCATCCAACATTCACCCGGGCCATCCATCGAAAGGTGCCTGCGGAGAACGTCAAGTATGCGCTGGCTAATGTCATCGCTCGATTCCAGGAAACACGCCTGAATGACGAGCGCTTCGCCACATGGGTTCATCGCCACACCAACGAAGAGCTGGACGGCTTCCTGGGAGTCGATACAATTATTGGAGCGCCCGACCTGCCCACAAGCGCTCTTCTGGAAGCAGCTCCGGTTTAGAACGCAGCGTGGCTCATTAGAAGTAAAGGGCGCATTCCGCAAGACGACATTGTAATGTCGCCGTCTTCTTGCGGAACTGCGCCCTTTTTGGCTCTCATCCATTAGCCGAGATTAGAGATGATTAATGTCTTATCGACGATGGAATTGTGAACGTGAGCTGTAATTTTTCGTACATTTTTATAGGAAGCTGGCTAACTATAAACCTGACAAGGCCACTTAAAGACGACTTGGAGGATGTAATGTTCGGAATTTTAATTAATTGTGGGGAATTGCTGTGTTATACTTTACTAAGAAGTGGCTCCCCGAATAGGACTTGAACCTATAACATCCTGATTAACAGTCAAGCGCTCTGCCAATTGAGCTATCGGGGATTACGAGGGTTATTATATCTAACCCTGGGGGCCAATGTCAACCCCTCTGGGCACACTGGAACGGCATTATTGTGATTATTACAGAGATAGTTTTCTTCAACACCAATAAGGCGAAGCTTGTCGTCGAAATTCCTGAAACTGAGATCTTCCATACAGCGCAAGCTCCAAGGGTACCGAGAATTCTATTCAAGCTGTTTCCACACATGGTAACCCAGCGGTGCCACAACGGCGCTGGCCTATCCTTTCGCCGCGAAGCAGAAGCCACGGAGATCCCTCACCTCTTTGAACACCTGATTTTAGAAATACAGGATCAGGTCCGGCGCCATGTTGGTGAGCCGTTTACGGGAGAAACACATTGGAACTGGACAATCGATCCTAGAGGCCGCTACTACGTCACCATAGACTATGATGACGAAATCGTCGCTCTAGGCGCTATACGGCTCGCTGAGCGCGTTATAAACGCATTAGACAGCCGCGAGATCGCCCAACTTGACATGCCACGGGAGGTTGGCCGACTTCGAGACCTTGCGCGTCTTGCGCGGTCCATGGGCGGTAAGGGCAGCTCCAAGGTCCCGAGACGAAAACCGGACCAGGATTTTGTGGATCGATTTCGCGAAACAGATATGAATGAAGTGAGCGAAGAGATGAAAGAGGACGCAGAAAAGATGTCCGTGGAGGAAAATACACTGGACCTGGTCTAGAAGGTCGACCCAGCAAACAAAGATAAAATCCCTCGCAGAGACACATTCTCTGCGAGGGATTTGTTGTTAGTTAGTTTCCCGGCTACGGCCCTAGAATGGGAAGAACAGTCTTGCCAAGCTTCCGAGACCAAGAGCGGTATTGAGCCCTTGGCCAGGCACTCTCGGAGTACCCCCGGGAATAATTATGTTATCTCCGGTTTGCAGATAAGTGCTGGCCTGGATGTTAATATCCTTGGCGTTCACAGCGATTAGTTTGGACTTTCCTGTGAGGGGGTCCTTGCGTACAATCGTGGTTTTATCAAGGTGGGCTCCGTCTGCCTGTCCTCCGGCAATGCCGATAGCATCGCACAGAGTTTCATTTGGCAGCATCGGATATGGCGCCGGGCGCAGTACGCCCCCTGAAATTGTGATCATCGGCGCGGCTGCAAGTGCGTCTATAACAACGGTGTCCCCATCGCGCAATATTGGATTGATCGACGTGTCCCCAGGCGTCTCCCCGGCTGCGTCAAAATCAAACGCAGTACCGTTGACGTCGTTCGTATGCTGCACCATCACGGCTTTGCGGTTGGCGTCGGGGGTCAATCCGCCGGCAGCCTGAATGGCGTCAAGCACAGTGGTCGTATTAGACACGCTCATCTGGCCGGGCTTTACGATCGCGCCGCGCATTGTTATAACGATTGCAACCTGCTTCTGAAAGACGGTGATTTTGTCACCATCTAAAAGGAGTGGGTTTCCAGCGGTTTGCTTATTCTGGATGTAGCTCAGATAATTCACAGTTTCCGTGGAATGCGGCTGGTTGGGAAGTCCATGTACAATTTGTACGGACTCCAGATCGGCGTTACTGGTCGGCTCAGCCGGCGAAAGAATATCGTACAGACGAGAGTCCATGCGAACGACATGCGGCCCCTGGGTCGCAACGGCTCCATCGACTTCTACCAGTATGCCTCCCTGGCTAACCTGCGTTACTATAACCTGGGGAGACTTTATATACTTCTTAAGTGAGGTTGTGATTGTGTCACGAGCCTGCGCTATCGTAAGTCCAGCAACATGCACTGTATTTACATAAAGCAGCGTGACATCGCCGTTTGAATCGACGGTAAAATCACCAGAATCGTCTGGCTCGTCTGCCACTACGATATGGATGGTAGCATTGGGCGAAAGTGTGTCTGCTGTCTGTGCTACAGCTTGCCTTGCGCTAAATGCAGAAAGAGATGCCACCAGAAGAAATCCGGTCAGCACGAGGGCCGGCTTAATGCGGCCAACAGCGACACAGTGGGATTGATGGTTCATAGGAGTAGACAACGGCCTCCGATTACGAGTGAATAGATGGAGTATACCACCTGTTAGATTCATTTAACAAGAATGCAAGATATGTGCCAAGCGGATGCGATACGATTAGCTTAACTTTAAAGGTAAACTTGAAACACAATTGTCTGATGGTTCTATTCTCTTTAAAGAAAAAAACCTGGGCAAGTAACCGTTTAAGCAATAGTACCCGTCGGGTATGCTAAAATGATTGGGACCGTGCTAACAGTGGCGTTGCGGCAAGTCTTGCCGAATGCAGGGTTCATGGAAGGGCGAAACGGTGTTACTAGAGATAGACGTCCGGTCAACGGAAAGCAATATTCCTGTACTTCATCTACGTGGGGAGATAGACCTCCATACGTGCGGAGGGTTCAGAGATAAGCTTCGAGAATTGATCGAGCAATCGAACTACGCGATTCTTATTGACCTGACCGAGGTCCCCTATCTGGATAGCGCAGCTTTAGGCGTACTTGTGGACGCAGAGCGCAGAGTGCGCGAACACGAAGGACGCATTGGTCTGGTAGGCGCGACCCCGTTTGTGCGCCGGGCTTTCGAAATAACACGATTGGTCAGGGTCTTCAAGCTCTACGATGACATGGCCAGCGCGATGCTAGATACACACAGCCCTGCCGTCGCCTAAACTTCGACTGAAACAATCGTATACGAGTTCCATGCTTGCAGCTCTGGGCAAGCATGTCTTAAAACGCAACCCGCAGAATACCCCA
>Ga0302315_10001087_pt1 | contig 28699 bp, 24 predicted proteins | sample III_Palsa_N3_1_FD_200532 | JGI IMG/M metagenome (GOLD analysis project Ga0302315, IMG submission 200532) | Peat permafrost microbial communities from Stordalen Mire near Abisko, Sweden - III_Palsa_N3_1 | ecosystem: Environmental > Terrestrial > Soil > Palsa > Peat permafrost | place: Sweden...
TATCCGCGTCTTTACGGTGCCCAGGGGAATCGCCAACATTTCCGCGATCTCCTCATGCGTAAAACCCTTGAAGTAAGCCAACTCCACCAATACCCTGTGCTCGGGTTTTAATTTCTCCAGCACCTTCTTGAGCCCGATATTGTCGACGTTTTGTAAGATCGTCTGGTTGGCAACCCCCTTATATACGTTATCCGGCAATTCCTGGTTTTTCTGAGAATTCTGATAGCTTTTCGACCTCAGCATGTCGATACTGGCATTCCGGGCGATATTCAACATCCACGTAAATAACCGGCCTTTGGTCGAATCATAGGTCTCTATCTTCCGCCAGATATTGATAAAGACCTCCTGCAAGACGTCGCTCGCCAACTCGGAATTGTCCGTAATGATCTGCTTTATAATGCTATAGAGCGCCCCGGCGTAGTTATCGTACAGGAACCCGAAGGCTTGCTCGTTCCGTTCTTTCAGGGCCCGCACAAGTTCCTGCTCCGTATAAGTAATTGGTATTCCCAAGATTTATGTAAATAGAGACGCTAAAGTAAAGTAAAAATGCATCAATGCACAATGTTGCCGTACGCCGCCGCATCCATAAGTTTGTCCAGATCGGCCGGATCCTTTAGGGTCATGCGGATCATCCATCCTTTCCCATATGGGTCTGAATTTACCAGGTCGGGAGCTGACGCCAATTCGGGATTGACCTCGAGAATAGTCCCTGCAACTGGCAGATACAGGTCGGAAACCGTCTTCACAGCTTCCACCGTACCAAAAACAGTCTCGGCAGCCAATGCCTTGCCGACCGTCTCTACCTCCACATATACAATGTCTCCCAATTCCTTCTGCGCAAAATCCGTGATGCCGATGACGGCCTCATTGTCCTTTTCCAGTCTGACCCATTCATGATCTTTCGTGTAGCGTAAATTATCAGGGAAGTTCATCGTTTCTATGTTTTTAATGATGCAAATATTATAAATTCTTATCAAAGTACAATAGAACATGATCCTTCAGGAAGTTCTCCTGCTCTATCAGGCCCATGACCGGTAAAGCCTTCAACTGCTTGAAATGCGGCCAACCCTGGTCGTCAACCCCCTCCAGTTCATAAAAGCCGCTCTGCTGAAAAAGCGAACAAACCGCGACGTGCATCAGGTCCTGCTTCTCCTCCTTGGAGAACTTCTTCCGGATATCTCCAAACTCCTGAATGCCGACCAGGAATAAAATAGCTTCCATATCGGGCTTTTTACCAAACCGCTCTACTAAGCGGGATTCCAGCCCCCACCACCGCACCTGTAAGTCATCCTGTTGTTGCATGCCACAAAGGTAAGGATTCAACCTTCCTCCCGAAATACTCCGTTTTGCCGGTTATATCTTTTCCACCACCACTGCCGTCCCGTATGCCAGGACCTCCGTTACGCCGTTCATCACCTCGTTGGCGTCATAGCGCATACCGATAATGGCGTTGGCCCCCCGTTCGGCGGCATGTTGCATCATAAACTGGAATGCCTCTTCCCGCGTCTTCTCGCAAAGGTCGACATAGATGGATATCTGCCCGCCGAGTAGGGTTTGCAGGCCACCGGCAAGATTGCCCAAGAGGCTGCGTGAACGCACCGTAATACCGCGGACAACACCCAGGTGGCGCAGGACGCGGTGTCCTTCTAACGCATTGCTGGTCGTGATCATGGTGGGGTCTATCATATAGAAGGGTTTAATGAATTTATTCAGAATGAAAGTAAGATTTAATTTTAATGGTTTATGGGAACAGCTGAACAATCCAACCTTTAATAGCATCGAATTCGATGCCTTTAAAAATGACGACTTCCACGCTGAAGACTGTCCCACAGGCAATTTGCGGCGATTGGCATCCTTGCTGGTCTCCGACCCAAGGGTTACCTTTGCCAGAAAATCGCAGATGCTACAGGTTGCTTTTATCCGACAGAACGTGGATTTCGTAAAGGAAAGACTGACAGTCAGAAATTTTGCCGAAACCGGTCTGGTGGACGAGATCGTCCATCTCGATGACCAACGCAAAAAGCTCCAGCTGGAATCAGATACCGTGCAGTCGAAGGTAAACGCCCTGTCCAAAGAGATAGGTCAACTCATGGCCAAAGGCCAGAAACAGGAAGCAGAAGAAAAGAAAGTCGAAGTAGCGACCCTTAAGACCGGACTTAACCCTATTGCTGCCCGTCTCGCGGAAGTGGAAGAGGCGTTGACGGCCGTTCTCATCCGCCTGCCTAACCTCCCCTCGACTCTGGTGCCCCGCGGCAAGACCCCGGAAGACAACCTCACCATCCGCGAAGGCGGCGTCAAACCTGCTTTGCACAAAGGCGCCGCCCCGCATTGGGATCTGGCCAAAAAATACAACCTCATCGATTTCGAACTGGGAAACAAAATAACCGGCAGCGGCTTCCCCGTTTATATCAACAAGGGCGCAAAACTCCAGCGCGCCCTCATCCAGTACTTTCTCGACTACAATACCGCTGCGGGCTACATCGAATATCAGCCGCCCATACTCGTAAACGAAGCTTCGGCCAGGGGCACCGGCCAGCTGCCCGATAAGGAAGGCCAGATGTATGCCATCCCCGAAGACGGTCTCTACCTCATCCCTACAGCCGAAGTTCCTGTAACGAATATCCTTCGCGATGAGATGCTCAAAGAGAGCCAGCTTCCCATAAAGATGACGGCTTACACCCCCTGCTTTCGACGGGAAGCCGGCAGCTATGGCAAGGACGTTCGAGGCCTCAACCGCCTCCACCAATTCGATAAGGTCGAGATCGTACAGGTCACAGACCCGCAGAAAAGCTATGACGTCCTGGAAGAAATGGTGCTCCACGTAGAAAAACTCCTGCAATCCCTGGAATTGCCCTACCGCATCCTTCGGCTTTGCGGCGGTGACATGGGCTTCACTTCCGCTATGACCTACGACTTCGAGGTCTTCAGCGCGGCCCAGGAAAAATGGCTCGAGGTCAGCTCCGTCAGCAACTTCGAAACCTTTCAAACCAACCGCATGAAGATCCGCTTCAAAGAGGCAAGCGGCAAAACCACCCTCGCGCACTCGCTGAATGGCAGCTCGCTCGCGCTTCCCCGCATCGTCGCCTGCCTGCTCGAAAACCACCAGCAGGAAGGTTTCATCGGTTTACCAAAGGCGTTACATTCCTATTTTGGCGCGGACAGGATATCCTGATCCCGTCAACAAATAAGCACGCCGCTGCAAGGGCACAATAAGGCCCCGCAGCGGCAGACAAATGCTTTTAATAAATATTGGGAAGGGAAGAATTAACAGGGAAAAACGGGACTATCTACGGTCGGAATGGCTGGCTTACCAACCCTGCTTGGCAATCCCGGCCTTGATCGCAGCCAGGGCCTTTTCTTCGCCCAACAGAGTCGTCAGCTTATTGCCTTTTCCATCATTCCCTTGTGCCATATAGGCCCCTTTCGCGGTCTTGGTGATGACCGCATCCAGGATCGGGACATTCTTCTCTTTCGTCTTAACATTGTAGGCCGTGAGTGTTACATCTGACATAATTCACTGATTTTGAATCTGCTACGAGCAGATCTGGTTAGTAAGAAATATTGTAATATACAACAATTAAACATCCAGCTTCGCATATTTCGCGTGCGACTCGATAAAATCGCGCCTTGGAGCAACCTCATCCCCCATCAGCATACTGAAGATCCTGTCGGCCTCGGCCGCGCTTTCTATCGTCACCTGCTTCAAGGTCCTCGTCTCGGGATTCATTGTCGTATCCCAAAGTTGATCACTGTTCATTTCTCCAAGACCCTTATACCGCTGCACCGTCACACTGTCCTCCTTACCGCCACCCAAACGCGTCACCCAGGCCTTCCGCTGCTCCTCATTCCAGGCATAAGACTGGTCCTTACCCTTCTTGACCAGGTAAAGCGGCGGCTGGGCGATATACACATACCCTTGCTCCACCATTTCCTTCATATAGCGATAGATAAACGTCAATATCAAAGTCGCGATATGACTGCCATCCACATCCGCATCGGTCATAATGATCAGTTTGTGATAACGCAGCTTCACAATGTTCAACGCCTTCGGGTCGTCCGGCGTACCCACTGTCACCCCCAAAGCCGTATACATATTGCGGATCTCCTCGTTCTCGTAGATCTTGTGCTCCATCGCCTTCTCCACGTTGAGAATCTTACCCCGCAACGGCAGAATAGCTTGGAAACTTCTGTCCCGCCCCTGTTTAGCCGTCCCGCCAGCCGAGTCCCCTTCCACCAGGAACAATTCGCAACGATCGGGATTGCGATCCGAACAGTCGGCCAATTTGCCAGGCAGACCGCCGCCACTCAACACGCTTTTACGCTGCACAAGCTCCCGCGCTTTCTTGGCTGCCGCCCTCGCCTGCGCAGCCAGGATCACTTTATTGATGATACTCTTGGCCTCCCGGGGATTCTCCTCCAAATAAGCATCCAATACCTTGGAAACAGTGGAATCAACCACCCCGCTGACCTCGTTATTGCCCAGTTTGGTCTTGGTCTGACCCTCGAATTGCGGCTCGGGCACCTTCACAGAAATGATCGTGCTCAACCCCTCCCGGAAATCATCACCCTCGATCTCGACCTTGGCCTTCTCAAAAAGACCCTGTTTGTCGCCATAGGCTTTGAAGGTCCGCGTCAGCGCACGACGAAAACCCGCCACATGCGTACCACCTTCTATCGTATTGATGTTATTGACATAAGAATAGATATGCTCGCTATAGCTGTCATTGTAGGTGAGCGCTACTTCCACCGCGACATTGGTAACCTCGTCCCTGCCTTCCACATAGATGATCTTCGGCAGCAGGGCGACCCGGCCCGCATTCTTGTCCAGCATATCCACAAACTCGACGATCCCGCCCTCACTGTAAAAATCCTTCGTGTAGACAGTACCATCTTCTTCTTTTTCCCGCATATCCTTGATCGTGATCCTGACGCCGCGGTTCAAAAACGATAGCTCCCGGAGCCGTCCTTCTAAAATGTCCTTGTTGTACGTGGTCGTGATAAAAATACTCGCATCGGGCCAGAAATGCACCGTCGTGCCGGTCTCGTCACTGACCCCGATCTCCCGGACCGGATACTGCGGAACCCCTATCTTATACTCCTGCTCGAAGAGCTTCCCTTCCCGGCGCACACGCACCTGCAGATCGGAACTCAACGCATTCACACAACTGACACCCACACCATGCAAACCACCCGACACCTTGTATGTATTCTTGTCAAACTTACCGCCCGCATGCAGGATGGTCATCACCAACTCCAGCGCACTCTTCTTCTCCTTCGTATTGATACCCGTCGGAATGCCACGGCCATCATCCTCCACCATGATCGAGTTGTCCTCGAAAATAGTTACCGCGATGTTCTTACAATACCCCGCCAAAGCCTCGTCGATCGAGTTATCCACTACCTCATAAACCAGGTGATGCAGCCCCTTGACCCCGATATCCCCGATATACATGGCAGGACGCTTGCGGACGGCCTCCAAACCCTCTAAAACCTGTATGCTGTCGGCTCCATAACCATTGACGGCCTCGGCAAGAATTTCCTGTGTTGAATCACTCATTTTTTAGACTGGAATAGTGTCGTTAACAATAAATTAATAAGGCTTGCAAATGTACGAATAATAAAGGGTTTCCGAGGTTTTTATGTCCGGTTTCCGCCCCTCTTCCGGACCCGTGGCGCCCGTTTTCGCCCGTCCGGCTGCCGCCCGTCCGATTACCGTCATCATTTTGTCAAAAAGCCCCTTTTTGAACCATTCTGTCTATTCATGCGCACTTATTCGCGTTTGGTGGTATAAATTTGCGAAATCATGTATGAGACTCCGGATATTCTGACCTCCGCTTACCGTCAGCCAGTGATGGCCGACCAACTGGTTCCCCTGCGCGAAAAAGAAAGGCAAATACCCGGATCAGTACGATATTCTATCAAACGCTACAGTCGGAATACTCAATGGAGCCTCGATGATATGGGCGAGATGGTCTACCACTATAGCAAGGAGGACACCACGCAGAACTATCTCGAATTGAGATTTTGCATCGCCGGCAACGTCTATTGTAAGAAAAAAGATATCGAATGCGACGCCTGTAAGTTCAACGCTTCCCCCAGCTGCTCCGAACGCATCGACACCGTCGACACACTCAGCTTCCGCTTCCTGGCGCTGCACCTTTCCCAGTTCGCGCGTCCCCGCAAACACGAAAGCACAGCCAGCGAAAAGCTCCTGGAATTCAGGCATACCAAATCCTTTTCCAAGACCCTTTCCCTCTGCGGCCGCACCCGGATCGTACTCGAGACCCTCCTCAACCACAGTTTTACCGACACCCACGAGAATATCTTCGTAAACGCACAAAGCCAGATGCTCCTGCTCTATAGCCTGGAATGCATGGTTGGTGAAAAAGAGATCGAAGGTTTCCAGTGTAAATTCCTCGCCAACGAAGCGGACCGTGAGAAGATCGTCCAGGCCCGCGAGATCCTCCTGCAACATATCGGCGAACCCCTCACGATAAAAGAGCTCAGCCGTAAGGTGGCCATAAACGAGTGTTATCTAAAGAAAGGCTTCAAAGAAATGTTCGGCACCACCATTTTCGATTTCTACCAGGGCCAGCGCATGGAGCACGCCCGCTACCTGCTCTACGAGAAAGGGCTCAGTGTCACCGAGGTCTCACTCATGCTGGGCTATTCCTCCATCTCCCATTTTTCCACGGCATTCAAAAAACACACCGGTCTCAAACCCTGTGAGCTCTTGCTCCGCTAGCCCTCCAATTCCTTCAGACTCTCCGCCGCCGCCGCTATGGTCGCATCGAGGTCCGCCTGCGACAACGCATTGTTCAGGAACCAGCTCTCAAACGCCGATGGCGGCAGATACACACCGCGCCGCAGCATGGCATGAAAGAAAAGCTTAAACAGCCCATTATTGGCGCCCGAAGCCGAAGAAAAATCCCGCACATCATGGTCACTGAAGTGCACGCTGATCATACTTCCCAGCTGATTGATCCTATACGGCTGGCCCCAGGCCGCAAATACCTTCTCGAGCCCGAGCCGCAAATAAATGGTCTTTTCTTCCAGCTCCCGGTAAATGGACGGATCGTCCTTTAATGCCTTCAACATCGTATAGCCCGCGATCATGGCAATCGGATTGCCACTCAATGTTCCCGCCTGGTAGACATTCCCAAGTGGAGCAATATGCTGCATGATCTCTTTTTTTCCGCCAAAAGCACCCACAGGCATTCCACCCCCGATGACCTTTCCATAGGTGATCAGGTCGGCTTTGATGCCCAGCCTCTCCTGCGCTCCGCCGGGCGCCAGCCGGAACCCGGTCATCACCTCGTCCAAAATAAAGACGATACCTTCCCGGTCACAAATGGCCCTCAATCCCTGCAGGAAGCCGGCTTCGGGCAGGATACAACCCATATTGCCGGCCACCGGCTCCACAATAATCGCCGCTATCGCCCCCGGATGTGCCGACACCAGCTGTTGTACACCCGCGAGGTCATTATACGCCGCCGTCAGCGTGTCCTGCGACACCCCCGGAGTAACTCCCGGCACCGTTTGAATATTAAAGGTCGCCACACCGCTGCCTGCCTTTACCAAGAATGGATCAGCATGGCCGTGATAATGCCCTTCGAATTTTATTATCTTGTTTCGTCCCGTGAACCCCCGCGCCAGCCGGATAGCACTCATACAGGCTTCCGTGCCGCTGCTCACCATCCGCACCAGGTCGACATTCGGCGCCATGCTCCGGATCAGCTCCGCCATCTCCACTTCCAGTTCCGTAGGGGCGCCATAAGAAGTCGAATAAACCGCATATTCCTGGATGGCCTTCACGATCGGCGGCCAGGCGTGACCCAGGATCATCGGGCCCCAGGATGCGATATAATCTATGTACCGGTTCCCATCCACATCGTACAGGTAAGGCCCCTCCGCCCGCTTGATGAACAACGGGGTCCCGCCCACACTCTTAAAGGCCCGGACCGGGGAATTGACACCACCCGGAATGCTCTGCTGAGCCCGCTCAAAAAGTTCTTTACTCTTTGTATACATAATATTACGCGTTCAAAAGTTTCGCAGCGTCCTTTGCAAAATAAGTCGCGATCAGATCCGCACCCGCCCGCTTCAGACTCGTCAACGTCTCAAGTATAGCCTTGTTCTCATCGATCCATCCCATCTTGGCGGCAGCCTTGATCATCGCATACTCCCCGCTGATGTTATAAGCACTCACCGGCACATTCACCGCATTCCTGACCTCCAGGATGATATCTAAATAGGGCAGCCCCGGCTTTACCATCACGATATCTGCACCTTCTTCCACGTCCATGAGCGCCTCTTTTATCGCTTCAAGCCGGTTGGCGGGATCCATCTGATAGGTCTTTTTGTCGCCAAAACCCGGAGCCGAATCCAGCGCATCGCGGAATGGTCCATAAAAACAAGACGCATACTTGGCGCTATAAGCCATGATACCCGTCTTCGTAAAATTGTTCTCCTCCAACACCCGCCTGATCGCCCCAATCCGCCCATCCATCATATCACTCGGCGCGACCCAGTCGGCCCCCGCCGCGGCATGACTCAGGCTCATCTTCATCAAAGCATCTACCGTGGGGTCATTGACGATCTCGCCATTCTCCACGATCCCATCATGGCCATATATCGAGTAAGGGTCCAGCGCGACATCCGTCATTACAACCATCTCCGGCACAGCCTCCTTGATGGCTCTTATACTCCGCTGCATCAACCCCTCCGGGTTCCAGGCTTCCTTGCCCGTATTGTCCTTTAATTCGTCTTTGCTTTTCACGAACAACAACACACACTTTATCCCAAGGCCCCAAAGTTCCTTTATCTCCTTCAGCGTTCCATCCAGGCTCCGGCGATAATATCCCGGCATGCTGGCGATCTCCGTCTCCACTCCCTTGCCTTCGTCAATAAACAACGGAACGATAAAGTCATTCGGCGTAAGCACCGTCTCCGCTACCATCGCCCGGATGGCGGGCGACTGCCGTAAGATACGATTGCGTCTTTGCAGATACATATTGAAAAGATTTTATTCTCCGATCCAATTACGCGGATGCCGGCAGGCATCCAACAACTCCGCTTCCGGGCTCCCCCCCTGGGGTTGATAGTCATAGACCCACCGGGCCCTCGGCGGCAGGCTCATCAGGATACTTTCCGTCCGCCCATTCGTCTTCAATCCAAAGATAGTCCCCCGGTCATGGATCAGGTTGAACTCCACATACCTGCCCCGCCGGATCTCCTGCCACTCCACCTCCCGCTCACCATACGGCATCGCTGCCCGCTTCTCCACGATAGGCAGATAGGCCGGCAAAAAAGCATTTCCATTGGCCTGCTGAAAGGCAAAAAGCCGTTCCGCATCCCGATCATCCAGTGGACGAAGATGATCATAAAAAACGCCGCCGATACCCCGCATCTCATTCTCCCGGTGACTGTTCACAAAATACTCGTCACACCATCGTTTATACTGTGGATACCATTCCTTGTCGAACCCGTCCATGGCAGTCTTAAAACCCAGGTGAAAATGACGCGCATCTTCTTCGAAAAGATAATAAGGCGTCAGATCGGCCCCACCGCCAAACCACCTGTCGCTCACTTGCCCCGTCTCATCGTATAATTCAAAATATCGCCAGTTGGCATGTGTGGTGGGAATATAGGGATTCAAAGGATGTATAACCAGCGACAGACCGCAGGCAAACCAACTCTTGCCCTCTATCTTCAGTTGCGACCGCATGGTGTCCGTTACCTTTCCCCACACGACGCTGGTGTTCACTCCGCCTTTTTCAAAAACCTGTCCACCGGAGATCACCCTGGTCTTGCCCCCGCCGCCATGCTCCCGCTCCCATTCATCCGTAACAAATGCGGCCTTTCCGTCAAGACCTTCCAGCGCCACACAGATCCTCTCTTGCAACCCGTGGATAAATCCGATCCAGCGGTCCCGGAATTCAAAAGTCTCTTTCTTATATAGCGGTTCATCGGGCTGGCTCATAGGCATAGTTTTTCACCGTTTCCACGAACGCCCTGGCATGATCCACCGGCACATTCGGGAGGATGCCATGTCCTAAGTTGGCAATATATGGACCCTCGCCAAAAGCATCCAGCATTGCCCTGACCTCCTTCCGGATGACAGGAATCGGCGACAGCAGCTTGGCCGGATCGAAATTTCCTTGCAGCGCCACATGCGGACCCGCCAGCTGGCGCGCTATTTCCGGGCGGATACACCAGTCGATGCCCAGTCCATGCGCACCCGTGGCCGCCATCTCTTCCAGCGAATACCACGCCCCTTTCGCAAAGATGATGGTAAGGGCCTGCTCCTTAAGCGCCGCCACGATCTGGCGGATATAATACAGCGAAAACACTTCGAAATCATCCGGACCAAGCAATCCCCCCCAGCTGTCGAAGATCTGCACTACGTCTGCACCGGCGGCGGCCTGCCCCTTCAGATAGGCGATAGTCGTATCCGTTATAAGCTGCAACAAACGATGCGCCGTCTCCGGCTGGGTATAACAAAATGCCTTTGCCTGGTCAAAAGTCTTCGATCCCTGCCCCTCCACCATATAACAAAGCAGTGTCCAGGGCGCGCCCGCAAAACCGATCAGCGGCACCCTTCCATCCAGGTTCTTCTTCGTCAGCCGCAACGCTTCAAATACATAACCTAAACTTTCGGCCACATCCGGCACCCGCAGCTTCTCAAGGTCCGAAGCCCGTTTGATAGGAGCGGGGAGGAACGGACCCCGATGCTCCACCATCTGCACTTCCATCCCCATCGCCTGCGGAACGACCAGGATATCGGAAAAGATGATCGCTGCGTCGACACCAACCTGATCTACCGGCTGGATGGTGATCTCGGCGGCCAGTTCGGGCCGCTGACAACGTTCGAAAAAGGAGTATTTATCCTTTAATTTCATAAAGTCCGGCAGATATCGCCCCGCCTGCCGCATCATCCATACGGGGACGCGCTCCGTCTTCTCACCTCTCAGCGCCCTCAATAACAGATCATTCTTCAGTGTTGTCATGTATGATTTGATTGATTAGTAGTTCTGCATCCGGCCGCTCGCTTATCGTCACCGGGTTGTCACAGTGCCGGCGTATGGCCTCGGCTGTCGTCCCGCCGATGGCAAAAAGCTGAGTATGCGCCGATATGCTGTTCACGGAAAAAAAACTCTCCACCGCACTGGGACTAAAAAAAGCAATGGCATCATAGGGCCGCCCGATCTTCCGTGGGGTAAGCTTCGTCCGGTATACCACCACTTCATGTACTTCGATCCCCGCCTGTTTCAGCCTCGCCGGCAATTCCTCCCTTCGCAGATCGCCGCAGAAAAACCAGACGGCTTTCACCCAGCCTGCGGCGATGATTGTCGCAGCCAGGTCCGCCGCCGAATCCGCCGTCCCAGCAATTGCCGTCGCTCCAAAACGCCCGGCAACCTTGCGCCAGGTAGCACCACTTGTGCAAAAGATTGTCCAACCATCCCCCTCGACAGTCTCTACCGCATTCGCACTCGTAAAAACAGCCGTCAGCGGCCCTTCGGGTAATGCTTCCCGCTCAAGCTTCCCGGTCTCTATAAAAGGTAAAACATCGATGACCATACCTGCCGCCGCCGCTTTTTCCACCAACGACGCCGGCAGTTCACGCGTGGACAACACATATGCTTTCGGTTTGGACATTATTTATTCCTTTACCCCGGCCGCGCGGATCTCGTCCGCAATGGACTGGCCGCCGCGGCTAAGCACCTCCTGCGCGGCGATCCTGCCGATACCGTCCGCCTTTTCCAGCGGCAGTATCTTTTCGACCTCCACCTTATGCCGCCCATCCAGCGACAACAACTGCCCGCTGAAATAAAGATCGCCATCTTCTACTTCAGCCAGGGCGCTGATCGGCGTGGAACAACCACCCAGCAGGGTTCGCAAAAAATCCCGCTCCACCTTTGTACAAAGCGCAGTATCCGGATCATTCAATGCTTCACAAATCTGCAGCGCCTCCTCGTCATTTTCCCTTGATGCAACGACGATCGCACCCTGTGCGGGGGCCGGTAACATCCAGTCCAGTACTATACTTTTTTCGGGCCGCAGCTGGATGCGTTCGAGACCGGCTTGCGCAAAGATCGCCGCCTGCCATTCCTCTTCGGCCAGTTTTCTCAGCCGGGTATTCACATTGCCGCGGAGATTATGGATCTGATGATGAGGATACCGGTGAAGCCATTGGGCCTTGCGCCGGATACTGCTGGTCGCGATCTGCGCCACGGAATCCCTGTTATGAAGGAACTCAGCATCCCCCTTATATACCAGCAGGTCATGCACCGGCCCGCGCTTCAGGACAGCGGCCTGCGCCACGCCCCGCGGAAGCTGCGTGGGCACGTCCTTCATACTGTGCACCGCGATGTCGATAGTATTATTTAGTAAAGCGATATCCAGGGTGCGTGTGAAAACGCCTTGCACCCCCATCTCGTATAAAGGCGTCTTCAGATCGATGTCCCCTTCGCTCTTGATAGGGACCAGCACCGCGGGTATACCTTTCCTCTCCAGCATCTCTCTGACCTGCGTGGCCTGCCAGACAGCAAGCTGACTCTCTCTTGTGCCTATCCTGATGGGTGTGTACATGCTATCAATTTGTACCGATGTACTCGTTTATCGCCTGTATATAATGACAGCCCCCCTGGTTATGCTGGCGCATCCTGGTAGCCATTCCATTGATGACGCGTTGTATCTGCTCGTCCGCATCCGTAACGTCAGTTGGCGTTTCCCCGGAGATCTTATTGAACAACGGACTGGTATGCAATTCCTTCAATTTGGTCTTCACAGCCTTCAGCACCGGCACATGCCTGCGCATCGCGCACCACTCCGTCAGCTCGGCAATATGCTCCGCAATAATGACCTTCGCCTTCGGTACTTCGGCCTCGCGCTTCTGTAAGGTCTCATCTTTTATTTTAGACAGCTCATCCACATTCACCAGCACTACACCGGGAACATCGGCAGCCGACTTCTCCACATTACAGGGTATGGATAGATCGATGACCAGTTTTTCACCCCGGCCTTCCAGGTGCGTACGCAGCAGGGTGGGGTGCTCGGCGTTTGTCGCAACGAGTATGATATCCGCACTGCCCGAAAGCTCAGCAAGCCGGTCCAGCGAAGCATACCCAACGCCGGTCTCCCTGGCGAGCTCGGCGGCTTTTTCCTCGGTACGGTTCATCAGGGTGATGTTCCGCGTGCCCAGGTAGTCCACCATATTTCTGCAGGTATTGCGGCCTATCTTGCCGATTCCGATCAACAGAATTCGCTTATTGCTCAGGTCCGCAAAACGCCCGCGGATATATTGGATGGCGGCGAAAGACACCGATACGGTGCCGCCGCTAAGTTCGGTTTGATTCTTGACAGCTTTAGACGACTGCAGTACACAGTTGACAAGCCGCTCCAGGAATGGGCCTACAAAACCAGCGTCCCGGGATAACTTTACGGCTTGTTTAATTTGGCCCACGATCTCATAATCACCCAGGATCTGCGAGTCGATGCCGGCGGCAACCAGGAACAAATGCTCGATCGCCTCCGCTCCACGCTTCACATAAGCCATTTGCAGGAACGCCTCGCGGTCACCCATAGCCTCAGCACACAAAAGATCCGTCAGCTGACGGGCATTGTCCGCAAATCCATAGATCTCGGTCCGGTTACAGGTCGAGAGGACAAAAAACTCTGTGATATGATGGCTGGAAGCGAGCGTGAGAAGCCGGTTGTAATGATCGCTGCTGATGGCAAATTGCCCACGGACATCGGCATCCGTTTTTTTGTAGTTGATCCCCGCTATGTAAAATCCTGAGATATCAGAGGTCCAATTGCCCATCATGCTACGGCTTTGTATTACAAACGCAAAAGTACTTTCACCGGTTTCGATTACCGACTTTTCTATGTCATTAGACTGTCATTTTAGGCATGACCCCTTCCCGCTTTTATTTTTACCCGAAAAAGGGACAATCTTTTTATGGCTGATCTTCGTTTGTTGCAATATTGTGACAAACATCCACAGTTTTGGCCCTATAACCGGCTAACTTTGCCAGCGCTGCGCCCCCAGGCTCCGCTGGCCGCAAATCTTTACATATATGACACGTATAGGCAAACGCGCCATTCTACTCATGAATCTTGGTTCCCCGGATTCCACGTCCACCCGGGACGTCCATACTTATTTGATGGAATTTCTTATGGACAAACGGGTCATCGACTATCCCTGGCTGTTTCGCAAAATTCTCGTCGGCGGCCTCATCGTCCCTTTCCGCGCCGCAAAATCCGCCGAGGCCTACCAAACTATTTGGACAAAAGAAGGATCGCCGCTCATCGTCCTGACGCGGCAGTTGCAGGCTGCCCTCCAACAACTGGTGCAGGAACCGGTAGGCATCGCGATGCGCTATGGCAATCCCTCCATGGAGGATGCTTTTAAAGACTTGCTGGACCGCGTGCCCGGACTGGAAGAGGTTATAGCGATTCCGCTCTATCCGCACTATGCCATGGCATCCTATGAGACCGCCGTGGAATACGCACAGGCGATCCACCGGAAAAACAAATACACCTTCAGTCTCGACTTCATCCGGCCGTTCTACAACGAATCCCATTATCTGAAAGCCCTGAGCGAACATATCCGGCCTTATCTGCGGGAGGACTTCGATCACATCCTCTTCAGCTACCATGGTGTGCCCGGCCGGCACATAAAAAAATCTGATCCCACCGGCAGCCACTGCCTGATGTCGGCGGACTGTTGTGAAACGGCATCTCCGGCACATGCCACCTGTTACCGGCATCAATGTTTTACCACCACCCGGGAGATCGTGCGCCTGCTCAATATTCCCGAAAGAAAATACAGTAACTCCTTCCAGTCCCGTCTTGGTAAGGGCTGGCTCGAGCCCTTCACTGATATCCGGTTGGAGGAAATGCCAAAAGAAGGCATCAAAAAACTGTTGATACTCTGCCCGGCTTTTGTGAGTGACTGTCTGGAGACGCTCGAGGAGATCGCTATCCGGGGAAAGGAAACATTTATGGGTGCGGGTGGTCAGGCCTATACGATGATCCCCTGTCTGAACGTCGACCAATTATGGGTGCAAGCCCTGGCCGGCTGGACCCGGGACTATGCCGCGGGCGATAAGGCCATGTTGCTGGATTGAAGAAAGATCTGCTATGTATAATTATATAAAGGCCCTTCACATTACTTTTATCGTCACCTGGTTTAGCGGCCTGTTCTACATGGTCAGGCTCTTCGTTTATAACACCGAAGCCGCCGAAAGACCTGAGCCCGCGAAATCGATCCTGCAGGAGCAGTTTCGCCTCATGATTCGCCGGCTATGGTTCAGCATCACCTGGCCCTCGGCCATCCTCACCCTCGTCTTCGGTCCCTGGATGTGGATCATGATGGGTTCGCTTCCCACCTGGCTCGCTATAAAACTGTGTTTCGTGGTCGGCCTCTATGGCTATCATATCTCGCTGCACATCCTGTATCGCCAGCAAATGAAAGGCGTCTTCCGTTTTTCGTCCCAGCAATTGCGTATCTGGAATGAGGTGGCCACCATCTTCCTCGTGGCCATCGTCATGCTTGCCGTAGTCAAGCAAAACATGAGCTGGGCCTGGGGCCTTCTCGGCCTCGTCGCCTTCATTATCGCGCTCATGAGCGCGATCCGCATCTACAAGCTCATCCGCACCCGTCCCTGATCCCGCGATCGTGGTCTTTAATAGCCGGCTGGCCGAAGGACAATCATAATAGAAAAGCCCCCTGGGTTTACTTTTTAGTAAAAAACCCAAGGGCAGGTCCTGCCGAAGGCAGGACGTCCGAAGGACAATCATAATAGAAAAGCCCCCTGGGTTTACTTTTTAGTAAAAAACCCAAGGGGCTCTGACATCCGGGGTAAAAAAGGTAGGTTTTTCCGGAAGGAATTTTAGAGCGGTTATTCAGGAAATTGAGATCTCTTTGAGACTGGTCTGCTTGACGAACGGGTTTTTTGCAAGGTAATATCAGAGATTAAAAACGGGATAGTTACGGATATCCATCGAATAAGGTAATGCACTAATAAGGTAATACGATCAAAATAGAGTGGGGTAGTTACGGCGAGGACAGGACCTTAATTTTAAAAGGAAGGGGAGTAGGAATACCCCCCTTTTTAACCCCTAAACCCTAAACCGTAGAAAGAGTTGTGTATGTTGATCGGGCGATTTGACTGCCCGTACTTACTATCGCTTTTCTGGGAATACATTAACCATAAACTGTGCCAAAACCGGCTAATGTGAATAACTCCGGTACCCATTTGCCACAAGTCAAAGGCGGGCAAATAACCTTTTTGCATTCCTTTAACAGTTCGTCGCCCAAAACCGATACCACCCCACCCGACAGCCAAACATTTTTCGTAAATTTGCGTCCCCCTAAGGACTGTTCCGACCGCCTCAGTCACAGCTTTTCCCCGAACCCGGAAGAATTAATGCGTTATATATGACGAATAAATATAAAGAGTATCAACAGCTTAACTTACCCGCCATCGGCCAGGAGATCCTGGCTAAGTGGGAGGCTGAAGCTGCCTTTGAAAAAAGCGTCTCCCTGCGTGAAGGCGCCACCCCGTTCGTATTCTATGAAGGGCCTCCCAGCGCCAACGGCCTTCCCGGCATCCACCACGTCATCAGCCGCACCCTCAAGGACCTCGTATGCCGCTATAAAACAATGAAAGGCTTCCAGGTCAAACGCAAAGGCGGCTGGGATACCCATGGCCTCCCCGTCGAATTAGGCGTGGAAAAGACCCTTGGCATCACAAAAGAAGACATCGGCAAAAAGATCTCCATCGCGGATTATAACGACGCTTGCCGCCGCGAGGTCTTGAGATACAAGGACAAATGGGACGAGCTCACCCGTATGATGGGTTATTGGGTCGACCTGAAAGATCCTTATATCACCTTCCAAAACAACTATATAGAGACACTCTGGTGGATATTGTCCCAACTGTACAAACAAGGGCTGCTTTATGAAAGCCTCAGCATCCAACCCTATTCCCCTGCCGCCGGCACCGGCCTCAGCTCCCACGAGCTAAACCTGCCAGGTTGCTACAAGGACGTAAAGGATACCAGCATCGTCGCCATGTTCCGGCTCGACCCGGCGGCCACCCGGCTCCACGCGACAGCCGACAGGTCGCTGATACCCACAGCTCAACATGTGCTCGCTTCGCACGAGCGCCTCATGCGCGCATCTGGCGGCGACGACGTCTTCTTTATGGCCTGGACGACAACTCCCTGGACCCTCCCCTCCAACCTCGGCCTAACCGTCGGTCCAAAGATCGACTATGCCCTGGTAAAAACCTTCAACCCATACACCCATGACCTCGTCCATGTGGTTCTGGCAAAGGCACTGATAAACAAATACTTCAAACCCGAAGGCGAGAACGGCGATTTCGCCGCCTTCACCCCCGAGACCAAGATCCTCCCCTGGACAATCCTGGATGAGTTCAAGGGCTCCGAGTTGGAAAACCTCAGGTACGAACAATTGCTTCCCTACGAGGCTAATAACCCCAAAGAAGCAGGTGGCGAACCTTTCCGCGTTCTGCTGGGTGATTTCGTCACAACTGAAGACGGTACCGGAATCGTCCACACCGCCCCGGCTTTTGGCGCGGATGACTATAAGGTCGGTAAAAAATACGGCATCGGCATCCTGACTATGGTCGATAAGCAAGGGAAGTTCATCGATGGCCTGGGCGAATTCAGCAACCGCTATGTCAAGAATTATAAGGACGATCCTAATTACATGGACGTCAACGTCGATATCAGCGTCAAGCTAAAAAAGGAGAACCGCGCCTTCCGTATCGAAAAATACGAACACAATTACCCTCATTGCTGGCGGACCGATAAACCCGTACTCTACTACCCCCTCGATGCCTGGTTCATCCGGACCACAGCGCTCAAGGACAGGATGGTCGAATTGAACAAGACCATTAACTGGAAGCCCAAATCCACCGGCGAAGGCCGTTTCGGTAACTGGCTGGAAAACATCGTGGACTGGAATCTCAGCCGCAGCCGTTATTGGGGTACCCCCCTCCCGGTCTGGCGCACCGATGACGAAGACCCTGAGACACGGGAGGAGATCTGCATCGGTTCCATCGCCGAATTGCAGACCGCCATCACCAAATCCATCGCCGCAGGCTTCATGCAGCCCGGCGCCGAAAAGCTCACTGCTGACCTCCACAAACCATATGTGGACGAGATCATCCTCGTGAGCGAAAAAGGCCGCCCCATGAAACGCGTTCCCGACCTCATCGACGTCTGGTTCGACAGCGGCGCCATGCCCTATGCCCAATGGCATTTCCCCTTTGAAAACAAGGAGACCTTCGCCCAAAACTACCCCGCCGACTTTATCGCTGAAGGAGTCGACCAGACCCGCGGCTGGTTTTATACCTTGCATGCTCTGGCCGCACTCTTAAAGGAGTCCATCCACGCGGAATTGAAAAAAGACGGCCTCGGCGGGAACGATCTCGAAGCCCGCTATCCCGGCCTCGCCTATAAGACCGTGGTATCCAATGGCCTTGTGCTGGACAAGGACGGCGTGAAGATGAGCAAAAGCAAAGGCAATGTCATAAACCCCTTCGATACCATCAATCAGTACGGCCCCGACGCCACCCGCTGGTACCTGATCACGAATGCCTCCCCCTGGGAAAGCATAAAATTCGACCTCGACGGTATAAAAGAGGTACAACGCAAATTCTTTGGGACACTCTATAATACGTACCAGTTCTTCGCCCTCTACGCCAACGTGGACGGCTTCGCCTTTAAAGAAAGGTACATAGAACCCGACAACCGGCCCGAGATCGACCGATGGATCCTTTCCTCCCTGAATAGCCTGGCTATCAAGGTGAATGGCGCTTTTGACGACTATGAGCCTACTCTTGCCGGCCGGCTGATCGAGGACTTCGTAGATGCCCATCTTAGCAATTGGTATGTCCGCCTCTGCCGCCGCCGTTTCTGGAAAGGAGAATACGAGCACGACAAGATCAGCGCCTACCAGACCTTATACGAATGTCTGGAAACCATCTGCCGTCTGATGGCTCCGATCTCGCCCTTCTTCTCGGACTGGCTTTTCATAAACCTCAACGCCGTCACCGGTCATATAAAGGTCGCATCTGTGCACCATGCCGTCTTCCCGGAAGGCGACACGTCATTCATCGACACCCAGTTGGAAGAGAGGATGCAACTGGCCCAGGATGCCTCATCCCTCATCCTGTCGCTACGCAAGAAGGTGAATATCAGGGTAAGGCAGCCATTGCAAAAGGTGTTGGTGCCCGTCCTCAACCCCCATATGAAACACCAGCTCGAAAAGGTCGAAGATCTTATCCGCGCAGAAGTCAATATCAAGGAGATCCAGTACCTGACCGATGCCGACTCATTTATCAAGAAAAAAATAAAACCCAACTTTATCGCGCTCGGCAAGAAATTGGGCGCCAAAATGAAGGCTGTTACCGCCGCCCTCGCCAATTTTTCGCAGGAGGATATCGCGAAGTTGGAAAAAGAAGGAAATATTACTTTGATTCTTAATCAAGAACCCATAATATTGTCTATCCAGGAAGTTGATATAACCAGCGAAGATGTCCCGGGGTGGGTAGTGGCTAATAAAAACGCCCTGACCGTCGCCCTGGATGTGACTGTCACCCCCGAGCTGGCCCAGGAAGGCAATGCCCGAGAATTTGTCAATCGTATCCAAAAGATCCGCAAGGATAATGGTTATGACCTCACAGACAGGATCTTAGTAAAAGTAGCTGACGTACCCACACTTACTGATTCCTTGACACAATTTAATGATTATATTTGCGCGGAAATTTTGGCAGATTCCATCGAATTGGTTAAGGAGCCAGCCAATGGCACTGAAATTGAAGTTAATGATATTCCTTTAAAAGTGTTCGTTACAAAAAAAGCCTAACTGTATGGCAACCAAAAAGAAAGCGGCCAAACCCGCTAAGAAGACCGCGAATGTCAAGAAAATAGCACCGGCTAAAAAAGTGGCCCCCAAGCCTGCCCACTCGTCAGGCTCCGGCAAGTCCGTCAAGAAGGCCCCGGCTGCTAAGAGTATTGCCAAACCGGTACCCAAAAAGGTTGCCCAGGCGGCTCCGGCCAAGAAATCCGCTCCCGTCGCCGTAAAAAAGACCGCTGTATCATCCAATATAGCCAAATCGCCGGCAAAAACGACCCACGCCCCCGCGAACCATCTTTCAAAGGCCCCCGTTGCAGCAATAAAGCCCCAACAGCCGCAAATCACGGCTAAACCGGTACCTACGACTGAACCCGTCGGCAAAATATCATCTGCCACCCCTCAATCCACCGTCGCACCACCGAAACCGGAAGCAAAAAAGCCGGCTCCGCCCGCAAAACCGGTAAAAGTGGTGATCCCCGAAATGAAGACAAAAACGGTTCGCAAATACGAACCGGAATTCACAAAATCAGTATTAGACAACCCACAAGAAGAACAAACTGGACCCACTATGAGATACAGCGATGCAGAACTTGGAGAATTCAGGGAATTGATCAACCGCAAGCTGGACGCCGCAAAAAAGGAATTAGCCTACCTGCAGGGTTTGATCACGCGCAAGGACGAGATGGGCGGCGACAACGATGACGCCCGCTACATGACCATGGAAGACGGAAGCATGAGCATGGAAAGAGAACAACTGAGCCAGATGGCCAGTCGTCAGATCACCTTTATCGACCACCTGGAAAAAGCCCTGATGAGGATCGAGAACAAGACCTATGGTATTTGCCGGGTCACCGGTAAGTTGATCGATAAAGCCAGATTGAGAGCCGTTCCCCATGCCACGCTTAGCATCGAAGCCAAGCAGATGATGAATAAATAACCGGCCCCGTCCCTGCTGGATTTTTGCACCCTGCTCGCAGGCATGCGGTCGTATGCCCAGGCGAGCCCAAACCAAACTACTGCACATGTTCCGGACGCTCTCGCTGGGCCTCTTTCTCTTTATGACCCTTATCGGTCAGGCCCAAACCCAACTCACCCCCGTCAGTACCGCCAATTACCAGGCCGCAGCCCACTTCTCCCCCAAAAAGCTGGAAAAGATGATCTTCTCCACCACTGTAGAACCCCACTGGCTAAAAAAGAGCACCCGCTTCTGGTATACGTACGAAACCAGCGAAGGAAAAAAATGGTGGCTCGTCGACCCTGCCAAAGGCGAGAAAAAACCACTCTTCGATAACGACCGCCTGGCCGCAGCCATCACGCTCATCGTAAAAGACCCCTTCGAAGCCAAGCACCTCGGCCTGGACAGCCTGCATTTTGTTCGGGATGAGAACTGGATCCAATTCGAGGTCAAGAGCACCCAGGACAACGACAAAAAAGATTCCGCGGCCGGCGTCAGCGGCGGCGCCTCCGCCTCCGCTTCCACGGCGGGCAAAAAGAAGATCTTCTACTTCGAATACAATCTCCTCGATGGAACCCTCAACGAACTCACCGGCTTCAGGAAACCCAAACACAAACCTAACTGGGCCAATATCTCACCCGACAGCAACACCATCGTCTTCGGCCGCCGCTACAACCTCTTTTGGATGGATCGGGCCAACTACGAAAAGGCCCTCAAAAACGAGGACGATACCACTATCGTAGAGCATGCCCTCACCACCGACGGCTCGGAGAATAATAGCTACCACGGTAACGGCATCATCGGCGGCGGCGGCGAGACCAATGTTGACAAAGAAAAAAACAAGGACAAGCGCAAACCCGCCCAACTCTTCTGGAGCCCCGACTCCCGCCATTTCGCCCTATCCCGCTCGGATATGCGAAGAGTAAAGGACCTCTGGGTCATCAACTCCATCGCCGACCCGCGCCCGACCCTGGAGACCTATAAATACATGCTCCCGGGCGAAAAGGAATCTCCGGTCGACCAGCTCATGGTCTTCGATATGACCACCCACACCCACCAGTTCATAGCCACCGGGGAATTCAGGGACCAGGACCTCGCCATCTGGTCCGCCCCCACCCAGGAACGCCGTCGGGACGACGACTATCGCACCCAATACTGGCTGGGCACCAACACAAAATTCTATTTTTCCCGCACGAGTCGCGATCTCAAACGCATCGATGTCTGCGCCATAACCGTGGGTGATACCGCTGCCCATCCCCTGATCCGCGAACGCCTGAATACCTACGTCGAGATCCGCCGCCCCGGCCTCATAAACGAGGGCAAAGAGCTCATCGAATGGAGCGAACGTGACGGCTGGGCACATTTCTACCTTTATGACGGCGATGGGAAATTAAAGAACCAGATCACCAGCGGCCCCTTTCATTGCGAAGACATCGTCGGCATCGACGACAAAAAACGCATCCTCTATTTCTCGGCCAACGGCAGGGAAAAGGATGAAGACCCTTACTATCTGCATCTGTATAAGATAAATTTTGACGGCACCGGCCTGACGCTGCTGAACGCCGGAGAATTCGACCACGCCATGAACATGGACGATGACCAGGAGTTCTTTGTCGACAATTTCTCCCGCGTCAACACCACCCCAAGGTCAGTACTCTGCACCAGCGGCGGCAAAAAGCTCATGGACCTCGAAGTCGCCGACCTGAGCTCGCTCTTCGCGGCCGGTTATAAATTCCCGCAGCCCTTCAAGGTCAAGGCCGACGACGGCATCACCGATCTCTACGGCGTGCTCTATAAACCCTTCAATTTCGACAGCACAAAGCGATACCCGCTGACGGAATACGTGTACCCCGGCCCACAGACCGAACAGGTCAACAAATCCTTCGGCCGGTCGATGGACCGCATGGACCGGCTCGCCCAGCTGGGCATGATCGTCATTACCGTGGGTAACCGCGGCGGCAATCCGTCGCGAAGCAAATGGTATCACAATTATGGTTATGGGAATTTGCGCGACTATGGTCTCGCCGATAAAAAAGCCGCGGCCGAACAGCTCGCGGATCGCTACCCTTTTATTGATGTCAACCGCGTCGGCATATATGGTCATAGCGGCGGCGGCTTCATGAGCACGGCCGCCATGCTGGTCTATCCCGATTTCTTCAAAGTGGCCGTCTCTTCTTCCGGCAACCATGACAATAGCATCTATAACCGCTGGTGGAGCGAAAAGCATCATGGCGTAAAAGAAATGGTCAGCGACAAAGGCGACACCTCCTTCGTGTATTCCATAGAAAAGAACCCGGAACTGGCTAAAAACCTAAAGGGTCACCTTCTCCTCACAACTGGTGATATCGACAACAACGTCCACCCCGGGAACACCATCCGGGTGGCAAACGCACTCATAAAGGCCGACAAACGTTTTGACTTCCTCCTCCTGCCGGGACAAAGACATGGCTATGGGGAAATGACCGAATATTTCTGGTGGAAAATGGCCGACTACTTTTCCCGCTACCTGATCGGCGACCCGACGGAAAGATCCGTTGCCATCGAGGAGATGGACCGCGAACTTGAGCAGACCGGCAACAAGACCGAAAGCCGTCGCAGCCCTGCCGATGACGAGGATGGGGAAGATGACGACCTTCAATGATCGGCCTACTTGACTTCCTGCATCTCGACAAGCTTCTTATAAAAGCCGCCCTGGGCAATGAGCTGATCGTGTGTCCCACGCTCGACAATACGACCCTTCTGCAGCACGATGATCTCGTCGGCATGCCGGATGGTGCTCAGCCGGTGCGCGATCACGATACTCGTACGGTGCTCCATCATCTTGTTTATGGCATCCTGCACAAGCCGCTCACTCTCCGTATCCAGCGAGCTGGTGGCCTCATCCAATATAAGGATGGGCGGGTTCTTCAGCACTGCCCGCGCGATCGTCAACCGCTGACGCTCGCCGCCGCTCAGCTTGTTCCCACGGTCACCGATATTCGTCTGGTAACCTTCTTCCTTTCCGATAATAAAATTATGCGCATTCGCAATCTCCGCCGCCCTCACGATCTCTGCCTGCGTTGCATCCGGTTTGCCCAGCGCAATATTGGCGGCAATGGTATCATTGAACAGAATAGGCTCCTGCGTGACGATGCTCATCTGCTCCCGTACCGTCTTTAACGAATAGTCCCGGATATCTACGCCATCTATCAACAGCTTCCCGCTGCTGACATCATGAAAACGCGGCACCAGATCGGCCAGGGTCGACTTGCCGGCACCCGAACTACCCACCAGTGCGATCGTCTTCCCTTTTTCGACAACCAGGTCAATGCCCTCGAGGATGACCGCATCCTCATAGGAAAATCCGACACCTTTGAATTCTATTTTTTCCTTGAACGATTCCAGCTTTTTTGCCGCCGGGTCGTCATGGATCACCACCGGCGCCTTTAACAGCTCTTCTACCCGCTCCATCGCCGCTGCCCCACGCTGCACATTGAACATGGAAGTGGAAAGGTTCTTGGCAGGATTGATCAACAGGCCGAATACCGCGATATAAGTAAACAGATCGCCGCCGGAGAAGCCCTTGCCATGATTGCCGGTGACCAGCACTCCGCCATAATACAGGATGATCGATAGGATAACGGTGCCCAACACCTCCGTCAGCGGCGAAGCCAGGTCACGACGGGCGTTCATCTTATTGCGTGTGTGAAACAGGTTATCATTGATTGTCGTGAACTTCATCCTCAACAGTGCCTCTGCGCCAAAACCCTTGATGATCCTGATCCCCCCCAGCGTCTCATCCAGTACACTGAGGCTCTCTCCAAGTTGGATGCTGGCCTCTTTGGACTGACGCTTCAGCGTGCGGCTGATCCGCCCGATCAGAAAGCCCGTTACCGGCAGCAGGATCAGCAGAAAGATCGAAAGCCTTGGGCTGAGCCAGACCATGTAGGCCAGGTAGCCGAGGATCGTCAGCGGATCCTTGATAAGGCCCTCCAGCGTGCTGACGACCGAAGATTCGATCTCATAGATATCATTCGTCATCCGCGAGATCAGATCGCCCTTCCGCTGCTCCGTAAAATACCCGATCGGCAGCGCCAGGATCTTATCGTACAGGTCGTTGCGCAGAAAAGTGATCGTCGCGCTTCGGATAGGGGAGGAGATATAGGAAGACCAGTAATAAAAGAGGTTCTTCAAAATAGAGCCTACTACGATCACCAGGCAGATAACGACCAGTACCGTGGACCTGTCATGGTGGTGTATGACATCCACCAGCACCTGGTTAAGGCCGCCGATGGCATTGCTATTCAACAATGGGTTCTTCCCCACGCCCCCCTTCTCATCGCTGAAAAGAATGCTCAGAAAAGGGCTTAGCATGCCCACCGATATCAGCCCAAACACAATGGAAAGGATGTTAAAGATCATGTAAACCACTATCTTTCCCCTATACCTGGACAGATAGCCTAAGATCACCGAGAATTTCTTCATGCTGAAATCCGTAAATTTGCTGGCAAATTTAGCGGTATTATTGCATCGGGCCGCTTGTTTTAAGTTAAAGTACAAACGGTTAAAGGTTATGGAAGAAGGAAAACGACAAAAACAGGTAGGCGCGCTGCTGCTGCACGAGCTAAGTGGTATCTTCCAGCGCCTTGGCCTGAGCGTGACAGATGGTGGATTGATATCCCTTACGGCCGTCCGGGTCACCCCCGACCTGCTCGAAGCCCGGGTCTACCTGAGCTTCTTCCAGGTAAAGGACGTTCCGGCGGCAATGAAGAAGATCGAAGACCGGGCATGGCAGATCAAACAGGAGCTGGCGGCCCGGGTCAAACAACAGTTGCGCCGGATACCCATCATCCAATACTTTCACGATGACACGCTGGAACACGCCGACAAAATGAACGCCCTATTCCGCAAGATCAGCGAAGAAAAACCTCCCGGGGAGGAGAAGCCCGAATGAACCTGCTCTTTGCCTGGCGCTACTTTCGCGCAAAGAAATCCACCAACGCGATAAACATCATTGCCTGGGTCAGCATGTCCGCCATGATTGTAGGCGCGGCCTCCCTCATTCTTGTATTGAGCGTCTTCAACGGTTTCGAAGGCCTCGTAAAATCCCTGTACACCAGCTTCTACCCCGATATCAAGGTCAGCGCCGCATCCGGCAAGACCCTTATCCTCACCCCGCAGCAACTCGGGAAACTCACCCATATCCCAGGTGTTCATGCCCTTTCCCTCGTGGCACAGGAACGCGGCATCCTTGAGAATGGCGACAACCGCCAGCCGGCTTACCTCAAAGGCGTGGACAGCAATTTTCTACAAGTATCAGGCGTGGGATCGAAGATCGCACGCGGAAAATTCGATGTCGGCACTGCCGACCAGCCGCTTGGCGTTCTTGGCTCGGGCCTGGCATCTACCCTCAGCGTCGAAACTGACCGGGAGATCCTGCCGCTGGGCGTCTATATCTTTCGCCGCAGCTCGGATTTCAGCGCCGACCCCCTGCATTCCTTCAACCATGAAGGCATGGCTACGGCCGGCACGTTCCGCATTCAATCGGAATTCGACGACAACTATGTCATCACGAATATAGGGTTCATGAAACGAATGCTTGGCCTGGGACCCGATGAATACACCGCCGCCGAACTATCCATCGACGACCCGGCCCGGACCATCCCCATCAGCCAGATCATCGCACAAACCCTCGGCAGCGCATATCTCGTACAGACCCGATACCAGCAAAATCAAAGCCTTTACAATGTGATGAGCACCGAAAAATGGGTTATCTATGTTGTGTTGACCCTCATCCTCGCGGTAGCAGCATTCAACATGGTGGGTGCGTTGACCATGCTGGTCTGGGAAAAACAAAAGGATATCCATGTGCTGAAAGCCCTGGGAGCCAATGATAGCCTGATCCGCAAGATCTTCCTCAGTGAGGGCCTGCTGCTCGCACTCATGGGCGGGTTAGGCGGTATCCTGCTCGCCGTCATCATCTGCGCCTTGCAGATAAAATATAAACTCATCCCCCTACAGGGCGGCTCCTTCCTCATAGACTACTATCCGGTAAAACTCGTACCAACGGATTTTCTGCTCGTGCTCTCGACTATCATCATCGTTGCCGTGCTGGCTTCCTGGCTGCCAGCCCGCAAAGCCGCCGCTCAACCGATCTCCTTAAAAAGTTAACAGGGGCGCCTGCGCCCCCGTCTGTAATACAAGAAATTTTATGGACATAGACTTCGCGGCGTCTAGTAGTCGCCTAAAGTCTCCGGCAACTGCTCCAGTGCTTTCTTCAACTGCTCATCATTCGGCGCCACACCATGCCAGTGGTGATCGTTCTCCATAAAATCGACACCCTTGCCCATGATCGTATGCATCATGATCCCGACAGGCTTACCCTGACCAGTCATAGTCCTTGCTTTATCCAAAGTCGCGATCACCTCATCCATATCGTTGCCGTTCATTTCGAGCGTGCTCCAGCCAAACGCATCGAATTTCGCATGGATATTCTTGAGGTCCATCACGGATTTCGTAGTCCCATCGATCTGCTGACCATTCCAGTCCACCGTGGAGATCAGATTATCTACGCCTTTGGCTCCGGCGAACATGATACCTTCCCAATTCTGGCCCTCATCCAGCTCTCCGTCGCCATGGAGCGAGTATACAATATTTTTGTCGTTATTGAGTTTCTTACTGAGCGCTGCGCCAATCGCAACACTCATCCCCTGCCCCAGAGAACCACTGGCAACACGGATGCCCGGTAGATGCTCATGGGTCGTAGGATGACCCTGCAACCGGGAGTTGATCTTGCGGAAAGTCGAAAGCTCTTTGATGTCAAAATAGCCGGACCGCGCAAGTGCAGCATAAAAAACAGGAGAAATATGACCGTTAGATAAGAAAAAGATGTCTTCGTTCTTTCCATCCATATGGAAATTAGGGTCGTGTTTCAATACTTTGAAGTAAAGGGCGGTCAAAAAATCGGTACAACCCAGAGAACCGCCAGGATGACCACTTTGAGCGCCATAAACCATTCGAACTATATCCCTTCTGATCTGCGAAGCGATTGCTTTTAATTCTGCCATATTATTTGTTTTTATTGATTCCTATTGACAAATCTAATGGTTTTTGCCTGTTTTTTTGATCAATGTTTTAATCATCAGGTCCAAATACCCAATTGCGGTCAAATCAAATATGGTGCTATTTTGCGTTTGGTCCCATTAAAGTTTTGTATTATCTTTCGGGCACAAATCTCCATTTGTAGACTGACATTTTCGAACCCGGCACAATAAGGATTTGGTGTTGAAAATATAACCTGCCATCGTAGTAAACCGGGACTAATCTTTTGAGAGAATACCGCCTATTTAGCCGGCATTATAAAAGAATTCCTATTTTTGTTCACGAATCAAAATCAGACTGATGTTTGATGTTCTACTTTCGATAGCTATTTCATTTACCGTTACCTTCCTTGCAATTCCGGCCGTTATCAATGTTGCGGAAATGAAAAAACTGTTCGATATGCCCGATGCCCGTAAAGTGCACTTCACACCGATCACCCCACTCGGCGGCCTTGGGATATTCGCTGGTTTCATCTTCGGCAGCCTGCTCACCCTGCATTTTGGCCAATATGCTGATCTTCAATACTATATAGCAGCCTCTTTCGTTATTTTCTTCCTGGGTCTCAAAGATGATATCCTCATCATCTCACCCGTCAAGAAATTTATCGGCCAGGTCCTCGCCGCCTTTATCATCATCTATTACGGAAATATCCAGATCCGCAGCATGCATGGCTTTTTCGGCGTTTACCAACTGCCCGAAATGTTCAGCCTCCTGCTCACCTACTTTGCCGTCATAGTAGTTATCAATTCATTTAATCTTATCGATGG
>Ga0302315_10001090_pt1 | contig 28635 bp, 27 predicted proteins | sample III_Palsa_N3_1_FD_200532 | JGI IMG/M metagenome (GOLD analysis project Ga0302315, IMG submission 200532) | Peat permafrost microbial communities from Stordalen Mire near Abisko, Sweden - III_Palsa_N3_1 | ecosystem: Environmental > Terrestrial > Soil > Palsa > Peat permafrost | place: Sweden...
GCGAAGTGGCCCACGAAGAAACCGCGATATCCGAGCGGGTGGAAGCCGCGCTTTGGAAGATAAAGCTCAATTTGAAGCATTTCATCGGCCATACCTTATATCATAAAGAGGATTTGCCCTTCCCTATAAAAGATATACCCGATAGCTTTGCTACTTTTAAAAAGAAGATAGAACGCGACAGCGATGTACGCCCATGCGCGGATACACCGCAGCATATCAGCATACCTGCAATTACCGACGCCGGCGAACTGCCAACTTTAGCAGCTTTAGGTTTGGATGAACCTGTTGACGATGCCCGTTCAAATTTCAGGTTTACCGGCGGCGAAACTACAGCACTACAGCAGTTGGAGCTATATTTTTCAAATATCAATACTACTTCGGCACAAAAAAATACAAAACATGGTTCGGCAAATATCGCCTCCAACCTGTCGCCCTGGATAAATTTGGGCTGCATATCGTTAAGGCAGGTATATTGGGAAGTGGTAAAGCACCAGGGCCATAACAACGCGCTTATTATCGAGCTTTTATGGCGCGATTATTTCAGGTTTATGTTTAAAAAGCATGGCCAAAAGTTCATCGCCACAAAAAACGATGATGATAAGCTTGCCATAAACCAGGATGAGCTTTTTGAGCAATGGAAAAACGGCCAAACCGGCGTACCATTGGTTGATGCCATTATGCACGAGCTGAATGCCACTGGCTACATTAACAACCACAGCAGGCAAATTGCCGCCGGCTTTTTAGTAAATACGCTTAATGTTGAGTGGACCAAAGGGGCTGCCTATTTTGAAGAAAAGCTGATTGACTACTCGCCTGCCAGCAACTGGGGCAATTGGGCCTTTATAGCCGGCATAAGCAGCGACCCAAAGGATAACCGCTACTTTAACACTGCCAAAGCCCTGGAGCTGGAAACCAACAGCGATTACATAACAACCTGGCTGCCCGAACATGCCGATAATTATGTGCATGTAGCCTGAATGTAAAAAAGAGAATTTAAAAGTAACTTTCGGGCGTTTTTAACGTCTATATAGCATGAACTCGTTTGAAGGATATACCTTGTTAATTGGCGCTCTTGCAGTACTGCTGGAAGGCATCTCCTACGTCCGGGAATTTGTGAACAAGCTATTGCATAAATAGTAATCCTAAAATTGTCATTCTGAGCAATAGCGAAGAACCTGCCCGCCAATGCAACCACCTTGCATCTTCCGAAAAGCTTTCTCCGCCTGCCAAAATGCATAAAAGCCGGATAAAACCCTTGCAAATAGCTTAAAATAACAAGAAAAAGGAAAATTAATTTGAACGTTTACAAACCGATATGTTTACCTTTGTAGCGTTTTCTAAAAACAGGTAATAAATGGATCGCCTAAATTATATTAATAGCGCAAACGCAGCTTTTATTGATTCCCTATACGAAGCATATAAACAAGACCCCTCATCCGTTGATTTTGGATGGCAGAAATTTTTTGAAGGTTTTGATTTTGGCAGAGGCTCCGAAGCCCCGGCCGTAAGCGCCGAAACACCCGAGCACTTCTTAAAAGAAATTAACGTATTTAACATGATAAACGGGTACCGCACACGCGGCCACCTGTTTTCTACAACAAACCCTGTACGCGAACGCCGCAAGTATTTCCCCGGTAAAGAACTGGAAACTTTTGGCTTAAGCGATGCAGATTTAGACACCGTTTTTAATGCCGGTGTTGAAATTGGTATTGGCGCCGCCACACTGCGCGACATACGGCAGGTGCTTGAAGATACTTATTGCCGCACTATTGGCGCCGAGTACCGTTACATACGCAATCCCATAAAAATAAAATGGTTTGAGGAGCGTATGGAAAAACAGCGCAACTCGCCATCGTTTTCGGTTGATGAAAAAAAGGCGATGCTTGATAAGCTGAGCCACGCTGTAATTTTCGAAAACTTTTTAGGCACCAAGTTCCTGGGTCAAAAACGCTTTTCGCTGGAAGGCGCCGAGGCAATGATACCTGCGCTGGATTCAATTATCCAAAAAGGCGCGGCCTTAGGCATTGAGGAGTTTACCATTGGTATGGCACACCGTGGCCGCTTAAACGTGCTGGCCAACATTATGGAAAAAACCTACAAAGAGATTTTCTTTGAATTTGAAGGTAAAAACTATGATGCGGACACGCCATTCAGCGGCGATGTAAAATATCACTTAGGTTTTTCAACCGATGTGGTAACCGCCGGCGGCAAAAAGGTGCACTTAAGCCTTTGCCCTAACCCATCGCATTTAGAGGCGGTTGACCCGGTTGTTGAAGGCCTTACACGCTCAAAAATTGATTTTAAATACAATGGCGATTTCACCAAAATTGCCCCTATATTAATACACGGCGATGCTTCTGTAGCAGGTCAGGGTATTGTGTACGAAGTTTTACAGATGGAAAAACTGGATGGCTACCACACAGGCGGTACCGTTCACATCGTTATCAATAACCAGATTGGTTTTACCACAAATTACAAGGATGCCCGTTCAAGTACTTACTGTACCGATATTGCCAAAACAGTTTTATCGCCGGTTTTTCACGTAAACGGCGATGATGTGGAAGCATTGGTGTACGTAATTAACATGGCTATGGAGTACCGCCAGGTGTTTCATGATGATGTGTTCATCGATATATTATGCTACCGCCGCTACGGCCACAACGAGGCCGATGAGCCTAAGTTTACCCAGCCGTTGCTGTATAAGGATATTGAGGCGCACCCTAACCCGCGCGAAGTATATTTACAGAAACTATTAACCGAAGGCAGCATCAGCGCCGATTTGGCAAAGCAAATGGAAACCGATTTCCGCAGCATTTTGCAGGAAAAACTGAATGAAGCAAAATCGGAAGACCGCTTTACAGATACCATACCTATGTTTGCCGGTGCCTGGGAAGGCCTGCACATTGCTACCGAAAGGGAAGTTGGCGCATCTGTTGATACGCATGTATCAGCCGAAGAAATAGAGGAAATAGGTAAAAAAATTACGGAGTTACCCGCCGGGAAGGACTTCTTCAAGAAAATTGAAAAGTTGTTCCAGGACCGCAACGCCATGGTTACCAAAACCCATGTGTTCGACTGGGCTATGGGCGAATTACTGGCTTACGGTACTTTGTTAAAAGACGGTTTCCCGATTAGGTTAAGCGGTGAGGACGTTAAACGCGGTACTTTTTCGCACCGCCACGCGGTGTTAACGCTTGATAATTCGGACGAAGAATATACACCACTTACCACTTTAGGCACCGAAGCTGAATTTACCATCTTTAACTCTTTATTGTCAGAATATGGCGTATTGGGCTTTGAATATGGCTACGCTTTGGCGCAGCCTAATGCCTTAACCATTTGGGAAGCACAGTTTGGCGACTTTTTTAACGGCGCACAAATCATTGTCGACCAATACATCGCCAGCGCCGAAACAAAATGGCAGCGCGGTAATGGTTTGGTAATGTTGTTACCGCACGGTTACGAAGGCCAGGGCCCCGAACATTCATCAGCACGTATAGAGCGCTTTATGGAGCTTTGTGCCGATAATAACATACAGGTAGCTAATTGCAGTACCCCTGCAAACTTTTTCCATATCCTGCGCAGGCAAATGCACCGCGATTTCCGCAAGCCGTTAATCATATTTACACCCAAGAGCTTATTGCGCAGCCCTAAATGCGTATCGCCGCTGGAAGATTTTACCAATGGCAAGTTCCAGGAAGTAATTGACGATAGCTACGCTGATGCTAAAAAAGTAAAACGCGTATTATTCTGCTCAGGCAAAATATTTTACGATTTGCTGGATAAGCAACAAGCCGATCAGCGCAAGGATGTAGCCATTGTACGTATTGAGGAGCTATACCCTACCCCGGTACAGCAAATGCTTAAAATAAAAGCGAAATACAGCAAGGCCAACGAGTTTATATGGGTACAGGAAGAACCAGAAAACATGGGTGCATGGCCATATATGTGCCGCAAGTTCCGCAAAGGCGATACGCTTAACCTGGATGTAATTTCACGCATCGAGGGCAGCAGTACCGCTACCGGTTTTGCCAAACAGCATGCCGCGCAGCAACTGTACGTGGTAGCAAAAGCGTTTGAAACCCCGGTAGGCAAAGAACAAAAACAAAACATTAAAGCAAAAACAGAATTGGCTGCAGCTAACGCAGATTAATATTGTGAGTGGTGAATTGAGCAGTGAAACAGTGAGTTTAATTTTACTAATCACTGATCTCTAATCACCAATCACTAAAACCCAACAACATGAGTTTAGAAATTAAAGTTCCGCCGGTTGGCGAATCAATTACCGAAGTAACCTTATCGGCATGGCTGAAAAAAGATGGCGATGCAGTTAAAATGGACGAAGTAATTGCCGAATTGGAATCTGATAAAGCCACTTTTGAACTGACTGCCGAAAAAGCAGGCACCTTAAAAACCATAGCCAAGGAAGGCGATACCCTGCCTATTGGCGCGGTAGTTTGCACCATTGAAGAAGGCGCGGCTTTACCTGTTCCCGAAAAAACCGCTGAACCTACCAAAGTAGAAGCCGCTGATAAAAAAGCGTTAGCCGAAACCGAAGTAGCTAAACAAACAAATTACGCATCGGGCACACCATCACCTGCCGCTGCAAAAATACTGGCCGAAAAAGGCATTGATATCAAAGGTGTAACCGGCAACGGCGTTAACGGCCGCATCACCAAAGAAGATGCGCTGAACGCCAATATTATTTCGGAAAACCCGCAGTCACCGGAACCTGCTGCTCCCGCAGTTGCGCCTGCACCAAAACCAACTGCACCTGCTACTACAACTGCCCCTACTCAAACAGGCACCCGCGATGAGCGCCGTGAAAAAATGTCGTCATTGCGCAAAACAGTTGCAAAACGGTTGGTAACGGTTAAAAATGAAACCGCCATGCTAACTACTTTTAACGAAGTGGATATGGCGCCCATTATGGAGCTGCGTGGCAAATACAAAGATAAATTCAAAGAAAAATATGGCGTTGGCTTAGGCTTTATGTCGTTTTTTACCAAAGCGGTAACTGAGGCATTGAAAGAATGGCCTGCAGTTGGCGCACGTATAGATGGCGAAGAAGTGGTTTACAGCAATTTTGCTGATATCTCTATCGCTGTATCAGCACCAAAAGGCCTGGTAGTACCGGTTATCCGCAACGCGGATACCTTAAGCCTTGCCGAAATTGAAAAAGCCATTGTAGTATTGGCCGGCAAAGCCCGCGAAAGCAAACTAAGCCTGGAAGAAATGACCGGCGGTACCTTCACCATTACCAATGGCGGCGTATTCGGCTCCATGTTATCAACCCCGATCATTAACTCACCGCAATCGGCTATATTGGGTATGCACAATATCATCGAGCGCCCGGTAGCCGTAAACGGACAAGTAGTTATCCGCCCCATGATGTACCTGGCCTTATCTTACGACCATCGTATTATTGATGGCCGTGAATCGGTTAGCTTTTTAGTAAGGGTAAAACAGTTATTGGAAGATCCGGCGAGGTTATTACTCGGCGTTTAGCCCCCTGGCCCCATAAAGGGGGGAATAAGAGTATATATTTGAGCCTGGTTAATTAACCGGGCTTTTTTGTTGGTATTCCTTCGCCAGACTAAAAAGTCGGGATATAATATTTTTTCACTACGGCTGTCACCTTGTGTTTAATGTGTGTTGAGGCTTTTTTCTCCCATACTATTTTATAGGAATCGTTTGGCCGTTGGATGATGGAGAAGTAGTCTTTCAGGTCGCCTGTTATTTCTACCGCGTTTTTTTCGCCTATGGCTGCTATTTCCTTGTCAAATTCCTGCATAATTTTTTTTGGTGAAGGTAGGTGTTTTTTTGTTGCCCTTCCCGCCAGGCTCGAAACTCACGAAGTTTTTAAAACTTCGTGAGTTTGTTATTTCATAAATAGTATCTTAGATATGAATATGAAAATTATAACTCTATTTATTTTATTGATTGGTTTTAGTGAGCCGGCTTTCTGCCAGGATAATATTATTAAGTTGGGGAGCGAAGTTACTTTTCAATTGAGCAAGGATAAAAATAACGGTTATTCGTACACTATAATCAGCAATAAACCAATAGATAGCATTATATCTTTAAACAACAATTTTTTAAAGGATGATGTAGATAGCAACCAGGTAAAAATTGTTTTTGGAAAAGGCAAATTTGGAGACCAGGATCAAACATTTTTGATTATCAAAAGTGGCCTTTCGGTAAATTTACAATACGCTGCAAAAATAAAATTTGCGGGAACGGATATTTTTAAGGACGTATCGGTTAACCCTGTATTCAAAAATGTAAAATCTATGGAGGCATGGCCTAATAATGACATGACCGAAATTATAATTGATGATTTTAAAGAATCAGACTATTAAACTTCAAAACTCTACGTCCCACCCCCGTAACACCATTTTTACTCATTACTCCGTCATATTAACCAATTACCGCAAACTTGTTAAATTGCCGTTTGTAATTTTATAAAAACTACCACACACTATGGAATACACACGATTTGGAAATACCGGCATCACCGTTTCAAAACTATGCCTGGGCACCATGACCTACGGCACACCTACCGACCGCTGGCCATGGGCATTAAATGAAGAACAAAGCCGCCCCTTTATTCAGAAAGCCTTAGAGCTGGGCTTCAATTTTTTTGATACTGCCGATGTTTATACCGCCGGCGCCAGCGAAGAAGTAGTCGGCCGCGCCCTGCGCGATTTCGCTAAACGCGACGATTATGTTTTGGCTACAAAAGTTTTTAATCCTATGGGCCCCGGCCCTAATGATAAAGGCCTATCGCGCAAGCATATTATGAGCGCCATTGATGCCAGCCTTAAACGTTTAGGCACCGATTATGTCGACCTGTACCAGATACACCGCTGGGATTACAACACCCCCATTGAAGAAACCATGGAAGCCCTGCACGATATTGTAAAGGCCGGTAAAGCTCGCTACATCGGCGCATCATCCATGTACGCCTGGCAATTTGCCCAGGCTTTATACACTTCCGATTTACACGGCTGGACACGCTTTATATCCATGCAGCCGCATTACAACCTGATTTACCGCGAAGAAGAACGCGAAATGCTGCCATTATGTAAGGACCAAAAGATAGCGGTAATCCCATGGTCGCCATTGGCAAGGGGTGTGCTTACCCGCAAACAGGAAGACCGTAACAGTACCGAACGTTCACAAACTGATTCGTTCGGCAAATCGCTCTACACCGCCGCCTCCGACCAGGAAATTGTAAACCGCGTAACCGAATTAGCCGAGCAACACGGCGTACCCAATGCGCAAATAGCGCTGGCATGGGTGCTGCACAACCCAACCATCACCAGCCCAATCATCGGCGCCAGCAAACCCGGCCACCTGGAAGATGCCGTTGCCGCCCTAACCATAAAGCTAAGTGATGATGAAATTAAAAGGTTAGAAGCGCCGTATGAGCCGCATAAGGTGCAGGGACATAGTTGAGAAAAGTTAAAAGTCGAAAGTAAAAAGTCAAAGAGGGGTGTCATACTGAGGCACTCGAAGTATGAGCGTAAAGGCCTTTGCCCGCATGCTTCGAGAGCCTCAGCATGACACCCTTATTTATATAATTTATTATAATCAAATTTCTCTAGTGGAATTGCATCTTCACCAAAAAAACTCTTGAATTTATCAGAGAGCTTTTTATTGGTAAACTTTACAATCGTACAAGTACTGTCAAAGCAAACAATCTCAATCTCCGCATTAGGAATCTGGAAGTTATTATTTTTCCATACAGTGGTATTACCATCGGCATATGGTATATCATTTCCTAATTCTATCTTTTCTGATATTGGCACAGCCAATAATACACCCCACCATATTTGAATATTTTTACTCAAAACTATTTTCAGTTCCTCAGTAGATAACATAAAATATTCATCATTAAGATTTATCGGGTATTCATTTTCGAAATGTATTGTTGAGTAGTATTCTAAATCTGAAATCACCCAATTATAATTATCAATATATTCCTCCAACGGCTTAAGGATAATGCTCAAGTAGGTATGAGAAGGCATTAGTCGGCTTTTTCTTATTATCCAATTCATCCTACACCAACTTCCTCAAGCTCATAATATACCCAATATGCAAGCCGTCGTGAAAAGGCAAAAAAGCAATCCCCTCATCAATATTGCTTATCTCTACATCGTAACGGGTGGTAAAAGTACCGTAGTTAACAAAAATACCTGCGTTGTAGTCGGCCTCTAATTTTTCAAGAGTGCTAAAAAGCAAGTCTTTAATTTCTGCTATTTCTGTTTCAGTGATAAACTTTTCGGGCTTACTGCCGGATTTGTAGGTATTAAAAAAATCCTCGCTAACGCGGGTATCCAAACCGCTGCGTTTGTAGCAAATGCCTTGTTCCGAGGCTATCATGTGGCCCAGGTTCCAGGCAATGTTATTGTTAAACCCCGTAGGTATTGTGTTAAGCTGTTTCACGCTTAAATGGCCTATGGTGTTTAGTATATTCAGTCGCGGGTATTTTAAAATTTCAAGGCTGCGTTTCATGGTTGTAAATTTTGGGCTAATCTGCACAAAATATTTTAATTCGGTAAGCGTTAGCTACCTTTCGCCTTAAGGGTTTTATTATACCTTTGTTAAAATTGTTTTTATTGTTGATTTGATGCCAGAAACTACCCTAAAAAAAGCTTTTCAATCCAACAAACCGCTTTGGTATTTTTTGCTGGGCTGGACAATCTTAAACATCATCCAGGCATCCACCCTCGAGTTGCATGCCGATGAGGCCTATTACTGGATGTATTCCCGTTTTTTAGATTGGGGTTATTACGATCACCCGCCCATGGTGGCGCTGTTTATCCGCTTTGGCGATAGTATTATGCACAATGAACTTGGGCTGCGTTTGCTAACAGTAATCGCCAGTACGGCATCCTTTTATATTTTATGGCTCATCATAAAAAAATACAGTACCGATGTGCGCCTGTTTATACTGGTGGTGGCCGGTATGTTTATGTGCCACATGTACGGCTTTACCACCACACCCGATGCGCCGCTGTTCTTTTTTGCCGTTGTTTTTTATTATTTCTACCGCGAGTATATCGAAAAAGATACCTGGCTGCTGGCACTAATCCTCGGCCTAACGGTAACCTGCCTGCTGTACAGCAAGTACCACGCCGTATTGCTTATCGGTTTTACGGTACTATCAAATATTAAACTGTTAAAACGGCCCTCGTTTTGGCTCATTGTAGTTTTGGCAGGCGTATTATACATCCCCCATATTTTATGGCAGGTGCATAATGGTTTCCCATCGCTTAACTACCATTTGTCCGAACGCTCGTCGGATACCTATCATCCCGAATACACCTACCTGTACCCGCTTGGGCAGATACTAATGGCGGGGCCGCTTATCGGCTGGTTTTTGTTTTATAAGGCTTTTACTACCAAAATAAAAGACGCGTTTATACGCTGTTTGATGGTAAATTGTATCGGCACATTTGCTTTTTTCCTCATTAGCTCGTTCCGTGGCGAGGTACAGCCGCAGTGGACTTACATCGCTTTCGCGCCGCTGATTATGCTTATCCTTATCAGCTTCGCCCAAAAACCCGTGATACCGCGCTGGTTTTATATCGTAAGCTTTTTAAACATTGGTATTATACTGGCAGTGAGGCTTACGCTTATAGCCGGTATACCCGTTGGCCGCCTGCAAAGCCAGTTTGGGTTTAAGAGTTGGGCGCATATTGTTAAACAAAAGGCAGGCGATGCTTATGTAATTATGGACGAAGGCTTCCAAAACCCATCCAAATACGATTATTATAACAATACCGTTAAAGGTTTTTCGTACGATTCGCGCTATTACCGCAGCACCGAATTTGATTTGTGGCCGATGGAGGATAGCATGCAGCACAAACGCTGCTTTTATTTATTGCGCTACCCGCTTAAGGGCATTACTACCGATAGCATAAACGTTTACGCCGGTAAGTGGTACACCGGTTGGGTTAATGATGTGCGTACGTATCAAAAGGTAACTATCCAGGTAAAAAACTACAAAATAAGCGCCTCACCGGGGCAAAAGGTTAATTTTGATTTAACTATCACTAATCCTTATAACCACCCCATCAGTTTCAGCAATAAGGATCAGTTGCATTCGGTAGTATTAGAAGCCTGCTTTTTTAACCAGACAAACGAAATGAAGGCGCAACAGGCCGATACTACTTTTAACCAAATTGCGTTAAACCCGGGGCAAAGCACGCATTATAGCTTTACAACTATTGCCCCACAGCAAAAAGGTATTTACGAATTAATATTTTCTATACGCACAACACCGTTTACCGGCAGCAAAAACAGCTGGATAATTAACTTTACAACCAAATAACACAATTTAATATGTCTAAAAAACTCTACTTACTCATCATACTTTCTGTTCTGTCATTCACCGCTGCCAACGCGCAGGACAGCCTCGATATGCACTTTAGCGCCCTTGGTTTTTTAGATAACCGCGAGTATAAAGCTTTTGTCCCGCGTTCGCGCACCTATTCGGGCACCCGCACCGAGCTTGATTTTGGCTTAATGGTTGATACCAATAACACCTTTATAGTAGGTACCAACGCCATACACGAGTTTGGCGCGCAGCCTTATTTTTTAAATGCCGTGCCGGTTGCTTATTATCATTATCAAAGCAAAAAATGGCTGTTTAACGCGGGTGAATTTCCGCGGGCTGGATTAATTGATGATTATCCCCGTGCCATGCTTAATGATACCTTAATGTATTACCGCCCCAATGTAGAGGGTTTGCTGGCGCGATATACTACCAAGCATTTTTGGCAAAGCGGCTGGATAGATTGGGTAAGCCGCCAAACCGACACCCAGCGCGAAGAGTTTTTATTTGGTGCCGAAGGAAAATACATGCCCGATGTTGATGGCATGTTTTATATAAGGGATTATTTTTTAGAAGAACATGATGCCGGTGCCGCCATACTATTGCCCACCGACCATATTTTTGACAATGTGGCCCTTGAGATAAGGGCGGGTTTAAACCTTACCAAAAAAACCTCGCTCGATTCGCTGTCAATTGAAGTGGGTAACCTTAGCTCGGCTTTGCGCGAGCGCGGTGTTGATGGCTGGCAGGCCAGCAACGGCGTGGTGCTTAGCGCTTACGCGGGCTATCACCGTATTGCTTTTTTTGACGAGTTTTACGCGGGCCAGGGCAGTATTATTTACTACGGCGACTCCTATTACGAAAAATCATTTTATAACCGCCTTGATGTAATATTTACCCCTTTCTTATCCGGCCATGTTAAAGGGCAGTTTGTTGCCAGCTTCCACTTCTCGCCAGGACACTTTAATGATAACCAGGAAGTTTTCAGGGTGACGTATGATTTGGGGAGGAAGACGATAGCGAGGTTTAAGGATTAGGGATTGAGGTAATTAGCATCCAATACCGATTAAAGAGTTTGATATATATTTATTAAATTTGTTTAAAAAAATTAAAAATGAAAACATTTCATTTTCCGGTAGTCGTCGAAATTGATGAAGATGGCGTTTATATTGTGTCTTGTCCAACATTTAAAGGATGTCATTCATACGGCCACAGTATAGATGAGGCACTGGACAATTTAAGAGAGGTGATTGAAATGTGCATGGAAGAGCAATCTGCGGAAAACGTAAACCAATTTATCGGTGTACGCGAAATGGAGGTAACTATTCCAATATCCGCATGAGCGATAAGTTACCTGTTATTAGCGGTAAAGAACTACTTGCTTTACTTGAGAAATTTGGATTTAACATTATTCGTGTCAAAGGTTCCCATCACAGGATGAAGCATATTGATGGAAGAATTACTACAATACCCGTTCATAAAAACGATCCTATACCTAAAGGTTTGTTAAGAAAAATAATCAGGGAAGACCTTTTAATAAGTTTGGAAGAATTCAATAAGCTGGTTAAGTAACTATTATTAATTTATCCTAAGTTCCATATATCAGCAGGTTCTATTTTGGTTGTCCTCCCTGCTTTTACATCTTCCTCGCTGATATTCATTTTGTCAGTAAATTCCCGGTTATAGTCTTTTTTTGAGGCCTTTTCAGTTCTAAAATCTATTTTTAGGATTTTCATAATTGCTTTTAAGGCCGTTAACTGCTCTTTATTTTGGGGTTGTACAATTAAAGTTTCCATACAAATTATTGCCATTTTACATTATTATATTTCAAAATACTTCTTACAATCATTACAATAGAAACCGCCTTTCGGCTTTAAAAAATACGCACACAATGCAAATACAATCAACATAATTATGCCGATTGCATTTGATACTAAGAAAGCCATAATTGTCAATGTTGCTACAGTTACAAGAATGTTTTTATAAGTTTTATTCATATCAACTGTTTGTGTCCCCAAACAAACTGTACAAGGATTCTTTATCCTTTTGTTCCTGTATTGATAAGTTGAAAATTCGTTTTTTCTATTGTTTTTTTTTGGCTTTGTTGTTAAAGCTTTAGTTAAAGAAACTGTAGTTTTATTATATATTTTGTTATACAATGCTTTTTCTGGATTTCTTAGAAATCCAGATCCTTTCGGCATACGAGGCATTATTTTTCTTTTAAGCGAAGTCCTCGCCGCAATGCTTTTTTTTAGTGAAGGTGTACGAAAACCAAATTTCATTCTATTTGTACTACCGGTTAAAGCAAATTTAATGACCTGGAATAAGTGCTGTTAATATTGGTATAAACGGACTAATTAAGGTCATGTGATTAGCGGCATTTGCTATAAATGCAGTATATTTTTCTATGTAACCGCTTTTCCCTTTAGATTGCTCTAATTCATCTAAGATGGCCAATAGTTTTTGATTGTCTAAAATTTTGTCCTCGATAATTTGCTTAAGTAGGCTAAATACATTGTCATTTGCCTCATTCATAACATTATTTGACTGATCTTGCGAATTATGATAAACACGACTGTTATTTCCATGTAAATTATAAACTGTTTTTGTATTTGGGACAGAGGATATAGCGGTAGTTTTTCTAACCTTTAATATATAATGAGCGGGTATTACTGAAAACTTATCGTGATAATTTGCTTCAAAAATTTGGTATCGTTCGGTACGGTTATTCGGCAAATCACGTTCTACAAAATCCCCTTCTAAAACATCCACACTTAAATCATATAAACCTATAGTGCCAGGAGTAACATGCGCTTTCAGATCAGCGGAAGTATTACTACCATCTTTACTAATTATTCTTATAGTATCCGTTTGGAATTGTTCAAAAGGGTTCATCGTGGTTAGGTTGGTGGTGGTAACTTTTTTAACACTTAAATTAAAATAGGCAGCGGCTATCTTTTGATCGACACAGTCTTCTTAACTGTTTAATAGTTAGATTGCAAATATAAGACTTTAGTAAACTTTTAAGACAGTTTTAAAAGGCTTTTTAATTCCAATTATTAATGGGTATCGCCTTTTTAATTAATCCCCATACTTTTTGGTCTTTTCTTCATCTTTACACTATTTCTGCCAACATGTCACCGCCAATTAAGGCATTTCTGACTATTTATTACCCTTAACCGCTTCCCACTCACCATTCACACAAATTTTTCCTGCCAAACAAACATTGGCACAACCCTTGTTAAATAGATATGAATTAAGAATAATCATCAAAGGAAAAAAACAATCATATGTCTAAAATTATTGGAATCGACTTAGGAACTACAAACTCATGCGTAGCTGTAATGGAAGGTAATGAGCCTGTAGTTATTGCCAACAGCGAGGGTAAACGTACTACGCCGTCTGTAGTGGCATTTATTGATAATGGTGAACGTAAAGTGGGCGATCCTGCTAAACGCCAGGCAATTACCAACCCTACAAAAACCATTTCATCTATAAAACGCTTTATGGGTAACAATTTTAACGAAGTTACCAAAGAAGCCGAACGCGTACCTTACACCGTTGTAAAAGGTGATAACAATACGCCACGCGTTCAAATTGGCGACCGCCAGTATACACCTCAGGAAATTTCGGCCATGATACTTCAGAAAATGAAGAAAACTGCCGAAGATTTTTTAGGTACCGAAGTAACTGAAGCGGTTATTACCGTTCCGGCTTATTTTAACGATGCACAGCGCCAGGCTACTAAAGAAGCCGGTGAAATTGCAGGTTTAAAAGTACGCCGTATTATAAACGAACCAACTGCTGCTGCCCTGGCTTACGGCCTTGATAAAGCGCACAAGGATATGAAAATTGCCGTGTTTGATTGCGGTGGCGGTACACATGACGTATCGGTACTTGAATTAGGCGATGGCGTTTTCGAAGTAAAATCAACCGATGGTGATACCCACTTAGGTGGTGATGACTTTGACCAGGTAATTATCGACTGGATGGCTGATGAATTTAAGAGCGATGAAGGTATTGATTTACGTAAGGACCCTATGGCCCTCCAACGTTTGAAAGAATCGGCCGAAAAAGCTAAAATTGAATTATCAAGCTCGACCCAAACCGAAATTAACCTGCCATACATTACTGCTAATGATGGTATGCCAAAGCACCTTGTTAAAACTTTAACACGTGCTAAATTTGAGCAGTTAGCTGATAGCTTAATTAAACGTACCATTGAGCCTTGTAAATCAGCATTAAAAAATGCAGGTTTAAAAACCAGCGATATCGACGAGATCATCCTGGTAGGTGGTTCAACCCGTATCCCTGCTATACAGGAAGCTGTTGAAAAATTCTTTGGTAAAGCTCCTTCAAAAGGTGTTAACCCCGATGAAGTTGTGGCCATAGGCGCTGCCATACAAGGCGGTGTATTAACCGGCGAAGTTAAGGATGTGTTGCTGTTGGATGTTACCCCGCTTTCATTAGGTATTGAAACCATGGGCGGTGTAATGACTAAGCTTATCGAAGCTAATACAACTATCCCAACTAAAAAGTCTGAAACATTCTCAACTGCATCTGACAGCCAGCCATCAGTAGAGATACACATTTTACAGGGCGAACGCCCAATGGCTGCGGGCAACCGTACCATAGGCCGTTTCCATTTGGATGGCATACCGCCGGCTCCGCGCGGCGTACCACAGGTAGAAGTAACTTTTGATATTGATGCCAACGGTATATTACACGTAGCCGCTAAGGATAAAGCTACCGGTAAAGAACAAAAAATACGTATTGAAGCATCATCAGGCTTATCCGATGCTGATATCAAGAAAATGAGGGAAGAAGCTGAAGCAAATGCAGATTCTGACAAAAAGGCAAAAGAAGAAGTTGAAAAACTGAACGCTGCCGATGCCCTTATCTTCTCTACCGAAAAGCAACTGAAGGAATATGGCGATAAAATAGGCGCTGATAAAAAGGCACCTATTGAAGACAGCCTTGCAAAACTGAAGGAAGCTTATGCTGCTAAAAACATTGAAGCAATAGATACTGCCCAGGCCGAATTAAACACCGCATGGACAGCCGCATCTGAAGAAATGTATAAAGCTGCTGCAGATGCCGGCCAGGCACAACCGGGCGCAGGCGAAGCAGGCCCCGAAGCTCATGCTGAAGGCAATGCTGATAACGTTACCGATGTTGACTTTGAAGAAGTAAAATAAGGTTTCATAAAATTCAAAATAAAAACCGGTCCCGAAATTTCGGGATCGGTTTTTTTATGCAATGGTTTTTATAATTAAATAAATAACATCCGAATAATTTTATTAGTTAAAAAATTATTGAATATGTTAATTATCGTTATATTAGAGCTGTAGAAAAACCAGGAATATTATATATTCCAACATATTTCATGAAGCTTTTTGAGAAATAAAAGCATTAAAAAATGCTCAAAACTGACAACAAAACCTTGCAAAATCAAAAGTCGGCAATTATTAGGCGACTGTACGACAGGTACGGCGGGATGCTTTTAGGCTACCTGGTTGAAACTTTAAAAGACCGCGCCCTTGCTGAAGAATATCTTGTTACCCTATTCAGGGAGATCGCAGACCAACACCCTAACACAAGCGAAGACATTACCTGGTGCCGGCTGCACCGTTTGGCCAAAAGTAAGTTGGCTTTATTAAATAATAATAGTAATTTTAACACTAATAAACCAGGGGCATTGATACCCAGTCCATCTAACAAATTTCTTGATATCATGACCGACGAGCAAAAGCATATTTTTTGCAGTGTTTATTATCAGGGAAAACCTATAAGTGCACTTTCACAACAGCTAAATAAACCAGAGGGATCCATAAAAAAAGCATTAGTAGATGCATTTGCCATCATCAGGAACTCATGAACATTAAGGAATACATAGCGAGCGGTATTATTGAGGCCTATGTGGTTGGAGCGGCTTCTGAAACGGAAACGCATGAACTTTTGTATTTAAAAGCACACTATCCACAGGTACAGCAAGCGCTGGAAGAAGTTGAAAAAGACATGGAACGCATAGCCGAATATATGGCTGTACCCCCACCGTCTGCTATTTGGGAAAGAATTGAAGACAGTATTAACGAACTTGTTGTTACGCCTGAATATGAACCCCTGCAAAAAAGCCGCCGTTTTGAACAAGATAGCCACGATTTTAAGCGTGATACCGGCCACAATTTTATAGAAGTTGAATCGGAAAGCAGCCATATTCGGGTACACAAAACCTGGAAATGGGTATTTGCGGCCGTATTTGTGCTGAGCAAAATATTCCTCATATGCTCTATCTACTTTTACCTGGAAAACCGCCAGGCCCAACAGCAAATACAGGAGCTTAAAACCGAGCTAAAACAGCAAAATCCGTAAAAAAGGGGTGTCATCCTGAGCGTAGTCGAAGCATGACAGCCTTACGGGCATCGCATAATTAATACTTAATAACCATCTCTTTACCCTCATTAGCAAATGGGAGTTCTAAATTAACCGCTTTACCATCCACCCTCACTGTTCTAACATTACCCAAAAACTCACTATCAAAGCCATGCAGTACCAGCTTTATCTGATGATATTTTGAAGCAAATGAACCTTCAACAGCTGATAACCTAATCTCCTTCTTAGCAGGATCAAAGCTGATGGTACGCTTGTAATACACGCCATTCTCGTAATCGTACGATGAACCGTCATCTTCATAATAAACAAAGCTATTGGCCTCTTTACCGTTCCATATATTCAACTCCAAAACACCATCGCCTTTTTCGTTGGTGTTTTGGATAACGTTTTGCATGGGGATGATAGCGCCGGCTTTTATAAATACGGGTAAATCTGTTAATGGAGCGGGCACATTAAACTCCTTGCCACCTTCAAATTTTTCGTCCGAGCTTAAACGGTACCATTCGCCTTGCGGCAGGTAAACATCCTCAGTTAGTTTGGTGCTTTCAACCGGGGCAACCAATATGGCATCGCCAAATAAAAACTGGTTCTGATATTTTTCATCAAATACGCTATCGTCCTGCGTATAGTTAATAGCTAGTGTGCGACTAATAGGCAAACCCGTTTCGTGTGATTGGTAATAACCCGAATAAATATAGGGCAGCAAGCGGTAACGCTGTTCTATATCCTTTTTAATAATGGCCTCGTTAGCTGCGCCCCAGCGCCATGGTTCGCGGTACTTGGTGCCTTGTGCCGCATGGTTACGGAACATAGGCGTATACACACCCAGCGAGTTCCAGCGCACCATCAGCTCGGGTGTTGGGTTGCCGGTAAAGCCGCCTATATCTACCCCGACTAACGACATGCCTGTTATACCCAAACTATTTACCAAACGCTGTCCTAATAGCATGTGCGCGTCATAAGCCGAGTTATCGCCCGTCCACACCGCCGAATAACGTTGCGTGCCGGAGTATGCCGCGCGGGTAAGTACAAATGGTCGTTTGTTTCCTAAAATCTTTTTGGTGCCCTCAAAAGTGGCCCGTGCCATTTGCATACCATAAACATTCCTTATCTCCGGCATATAGTATTTGCCGAATTTCACCATCCAGGGCATGTTCTGGTTCCAAACGGCGGGCTCGTTCATATCGTTCCAAAAGCCCTCAACGCCAGGTTCGGTTAAGGCGGTAAATGATGCACCCCACCATTTGCGCACATCATCATCCAAAAAATCGGGGAAATGGCAATGTCCCGGCCATACATCGCCTATATATTTTTCGCCATCGGGATAGGTAGCAAAGTAACCTTTAGCAACACCCTCATCATATTCTTTATAACCCGGCTCAACCTTAATACCGGGATCAACAATGGTTACCAGGTGAAAACCCATCGATTTTAATTCGCCAATCATCCCCTTCGGGTCGGGGAAGGTTTCCTTGTTCCAGGTAAATATTTTATAATGGTCCATGTAATCAATATCACAATACATTACATCGGCAGGTATCTTATCCTCACGGAACTTTTTGGCAATTTCCAGCACCTCGGCGGCGCTCATGTAACTCCAGCGGCATTGCTGATAGCCCAGGCTCCACAGCGGCGGCATTTGCATGCGGCCCGTTAGCCAGGTATAATCTTCAATAATTTGCGCTACGCTTTGCGCGCCAAAAAAGTAATAGTTCATATCCCCGCCATCGGCGCCAAACCAACTCATTTCGTTATTGGTTGATGCACCGAAATCAAAATAGCTTTTGTGGGTATTGTCAAAAAACAGCCCGTAGCTTAAGCCACTGTGCAGACCGATAAAAAACGGGAAAGTTTCGTATAAAGGGTCGGTAGTCGGGCCATGATTAGGCGCATCGGTATTCCAGTTTACATACGAGCTGCCGCGACGGTCTAAATTCCCGGTTTTTTCGCCCAGGCCTATAAACTTTTCATCACTATATAATTTGCGGTAGTTAATTACCCTTGTGCCCTGCCAGTTGGTGCCAAAGCGCGGGTCGTCCTCGCTCAAAACCTTACCATCGGCAGTATAAAAATTAAAACGCAGTGGCGATTTGGTAATGCGCAATACCAGCGCTGATGTTTTCACTTCAACCCCACCCATCGTTTCAACATAATCCACTTTATTTAAAGGATTTTGTATCACCGCGAAGGAGGTGTCCTTTTCGTCAAAATTCTTTGTGATATTAACCCTGATAATAGTCGGGCTATAAACGTAAACGCGTGCTTCGGCCTCTTTGGTTTTTATCAGCAAATAATCGCCTTGCTTATCTATAGTTTCGGCATTCCCCAAAATATCTGTCTGCATATGTTCCTGTGCAAATATGGTAGATGAAAAAAGTACTACAAGGATAACGGAGAAAAACAGATAACGTTTCATTTTTTGCTGATTGATAAACCAAAATTAAGAATTCTTAGGTAATGGGCTGAGGTTCCGAAATAAATGATCCAATGAGGAAAACAACACTAATACGTTATCACAAAGTAAATCTTCATAAATTCCGCATTAGAATAATAGTATGGTTTCTTATATTAGAAATATTATTTAATTAAAAACGAAATGCTGAAGTACCTGACCTTGATTTTGTTAATACCAATATTCGCACAGCAACAAGAAAAAAAAACCGGGCAAGTTTTAAAAACAGGCTGGTATTACATAAGTGAGCATAAAAACAACTATCCAAGACTACTTGATAAAAGTAAAGAGATATATTACATCGACCCTAATCCGATTGTCACCGCTAAACATTTCAAGGAAATTAAAATGAGTTCCGGTGTTTCCGATGATAAAATGTTATCTATTAAGTTCGATGCGACAGGCACCGCTGCATGGAGCGTGGCGACGGGTAAGTCAATAGGCCAAAAACTGGCATTAATTATTAACAATAAATTGATTTATACACCAACAGTAGATGCGCAAATTGATGTTGGAATATCAGCATTAAACAGGGGGATTTATTCTGAAAGCGAGTTAAACTTATTCTTAAAGCAAATTAAATCCGGGTATTAAAAAAAGAATTAATATCTATTGATACACCATAAATTTAAAATTTACCGGTATTACATCACCGGTTAATACTCGCGAGCTGATGTGCATGGTGCCGGTTTCGTAATTGATGGAATTAAGCGGCACCAAACGGTCTTTTAAAATAGTGGTAAGCCTGTCAAGGCCTTCTTCTTTTGCCGGCATATTCATTTGTTTAATCACATCATTAATGTCAATACGGCTTGCGGCGTATAATATGCAATACTCATGCTGCCCCATTTTTGATGTGCCTGTACCATCGCTGTTTAAAGGCGTAACTACCATGTTATTACTTTGCGCTACCAGTACGGCGGCTTTTTTATCCGCCGGGTGCAGTTTATCGGATGAATAAAGTACCGATACCTTTTTTTCGGGCGATAAGTCGATTAAATACGTAAACCTATCAGCTTTAATATTTAACAATTTAAATTTATAAGTATCGCCCGCTTTTATGCCGCTATCAATTAAATATTCCGCATGCCGCTGTGTTCCGCCGCTTACCTGCTCTAAATAAGGCTTTATTTCGGCGAACCTTGCCCGGTGCGCCGCTGTATTTTTATCAATTTCCACATCGCCTGCAATTGTCCTGATATTGTTGGCACTAAAGCTGTCAGCCGGTACATCTATCTGGAAAGCGTACCTTACCATACGCTGAAAATTATTATAGCTGATATTAAAGTAGCCGTGGTTAGCCCAATTAGCGCCCCAGCTATTCATAATTTCAAAGGTTTTGGTACGATCGTCGCAGCCCACAACGCACATGGCATGATATTGGGGCACTTTTTCGCGGGTGGTTTTTGGCACCCAGGTATAATTTTTAGCGGTTAAATTACCCAGGTTATCATCAATAAGGCCAATGATTACTACGGGCATATCGCCCTCCAAACTTAGGCGTGTGGCATCTACTATATTGGCGCTATCACTGTTTAACTCAAAAATTTTGTTGTAATAGGATATTTTATACAGGTCGTTTGGTTTGGGTGACGATTTTTCGGCGGCTTTTTCACTAAGGCGCGCTATCCCCTCATTCAGCATCAATTTTAAAGCCGTTAAAATATCCGAACCTTCGTTACAGCTATCGGCTATATGGTTATACAGGTACATGGGGTCGAAAGCTTTTTGGGTGATGAGCGTTTTATCGGTGATGTTGTTGGCCACCGCCCACATGGTGGTTAAGCCTGCATAGGCGCAGGCCCAGCCCACGCACGACTGGCATTGCTGCAATTGCGGCACAGGCGTAAATTTTTTAAGCGATACATATAAGGGCAAAGTATAACCACGATAAACACTTTGCTGTCCGCGGTACAGCGGTGTAAATTTGGCATAAGCGCTATCGTTCAGTTTCACGCCTGTTGGCTGTTGAGCCGCAGCATAACTGCTGATGAAGATAAATAGCAGGAATAAGGCTTTTTTCATGGTATCGGCTAATAGCTTTTTAAAGATAATGGAATAGCATTAACAAAACATCTCTCCTTAGCACTTATAGCTTAAGCAAGCTCACGTATTCGCTATAGATGACTTATTAGAAATAATTAAGTTATTAATTTCAAGAAATTCTGAATGGGATATAAATTCCTTGGGAATTGCATAAGATTGCATTTTATTAAACCAGATAAATATCCATTTTTTACTATCAGTAATTTTAAAAATTTCACTCCAAGCAGCGTAAAAGGAGGATGAATTGCCTTTTACTTCAATTCCGTTATCATTAATTAACCAGTGTCTTTCTTGACCAGCATTTGGCGTTGATTTATAAATCATCCTTGCTTTTAGATAAAGAATGAAAGTAAATGCAATAGCTGTTATAAAATCTATACTCAGAGAAAATACAGGTCTTTTACTATCTGAAGCAAATATTGCTACGAGAGATACATAAACAAAAAGTATATACACTGCTTTTATTTGCCAACGTTGATAGTATTGCTGAAAAGCAATTTTCATATAGGTTTTATAATCAAGTTGTGTAGTAAAGGTAATAGGGTTCATCGCCAATAAATTTAAGTTCAAGATACGATAAAAGACATCAAACAAAAAACCCGCTAAAAGCGGGTTAATAATGATGTCATTTCGAACCTGCAAGAGGTGGGAAAGAGCTCAGGGCAGGTGAGAAAACTTTTCAAATATGCAATGCGGGAATGGATGATAGGGATGCAACCTCGAAAAGTTTTCTCCTCACTCCAATGCGCAGCCCACCCCATGTTCGTCGAAATGACATTGTTTTTTTATAAAATTTAGACAGCTTCTTAACCCTGGTTATGCCCACAAATTCTCCGGGTACACCCCACTGTTCACCAAATCAGATATACTTTTTTGTACGATAGGTTTATCCTCCTTATAAGTAACGCCAAACCATTTTGAGCCGGTTGGTATTACCTTGAACGATGCTATGCCGCTTTTAATTAGTTTATCGGCCACCAGCGGAATAAAAAATTCCGATTTCGGGTTATTTTCGTTAGCAGCAACAAACTCCCTGAACATTTCTTCGCTTTGCTCAAATACAGCGGGGGTAAATCCCCAAAAATTCATGGATACACGGGTATCATTTGGCAGCGGTGTTTCCACCCCGCCTTCTTCATAAACTACGCCGCCATCTTTACTAAAATAAACCTGTGTGCGCTCGTTGATCGCAACCATATTACCCTCGTCATTAACCTTACAAACACCGCGTGATACGGAACCATAATCAGACAAGGTCCTATCTACCTGGTAACCAATTAATGCATATTTATCATCAGCTACCTCGGTAGTTAAAAACTTCGCCATTTTCTCATACGAATCATAACCATAAAAATCATCGGCGTTTATAACGCAAAATGGCTCGTGTATCTGGTTCCGCGCCGCTAAAACCGCGTGGGCTGTGCCCCATGGCTTCGCGCGCTCAATTTCTTTATCAATACCAAAAGGTTTTAGGTCGAAGCTCTGGAAAACGTAATCCGTTTCGATGCGGCCTGCCAATTTCGGCTCAAAAATCGCCTTAAAATTATCTACAAATTCCTCGCGGATGATAAAGCTGATTTTTCCAAATCCCGCCTTAATAGCGTCATAAATTGAATAATCAATAATGGTTTCGCCATTAGGGCCAAAGCCATCAACCTGTTTCATGCTGCCGTAGCGGCTGGCCATTCCGGCGGCCAAAATAAGTAATGTAGGTTTCATTTTTATAGAGTAGATTTTATAAATGCAAATATGATGATCTCAATATTTGCTGTATTAATACGGTTTATATTGGTTAATGTTTGATACTATTTAATATACCTGAAATCGTGCCCGGCCTCTATATTTAAAAGTGTTTCGTAAATGAGGCGGATAACATTATCTACATCTTCCTTGTGTATCATCTCCACGGTAGTGTGCATATAGCGCAAAGGCAGTGAAATTAATGCCGATGGCACACCATCGTTCGAATAAGCAAAAGCATCCGTATCTGTACCTGTTGAGCGTGATGATGCCTGGCGCTGAAACGGGATATTTGCTTTTTCGGCCGATTGGATAAGCAGCTTATTTAAATTATTTTGCACTGCAGGAGCATAAGATACCACCGGGCCACGACCGCAAGCCAAATCGCCCTGGGTTATTTTACTAATCATGGGCGTTTGGGTATCGTGCGTAACATCGGTTACTATGGCAACATTAGGTTTTATGTGATGGGCTATCATTTCGGCGCCGCGCAGGCCTATTTCTTCCTGTACTGCGTTTACGATGTATAAGCCAAAGGGCAATGTTTTGTTGTTCTCTTTCAGCAAACGGGCAACCTCGGCTATCATAAAACCACCGGCACGGTTATCCAGCGCGCGGCCTACATAATAGCGGTTGTTCAGCACCATAAACTCATCCTCGTAAGTAATTACACAACCTACATGGATGCCCAGTTTCTCTACCTCATCCTTCGACGTACAGCCGCAATCCAGGAATATATTTTTAAGTGTTGGCGCTTCTTCCTTTTCACCTGCGCCGCGGGTATGTATGGCAGGCCAGCCAAAAACAGCCTTTACAATACCTTTATCAGTATGAATATTTACGCGTTTGGAAGGCGCTATCTGGTGATCGGAACCGCCATTGCGGATAACATATATCAGCCCGTCGCTGGTTATATAGTTTACAAACCACGATATTTCATCGGCATGCGCTTCAATAACTACTTTGTAGGGGGCGTTTTTGTTGATGATGCCTACCGCGGTGCCGTAGTTATCTACATAATGCTCATCTATGTAAGGTTTTATATAATCGAGCCACATTTGCTGGCCCGGCCATTCAAAACCGGTAGGCGATGGATTATTGATGTATTTTTCAAAAAATGAAAGTGATTGCTTATTTACAACGGCAACATGCTGTGCCGCCTCGGGTTTCTTTTTAGCCATGTTTAACAGGTAGGCATTTTGTGTTAGCCGCAGCAAATATAATAAAGCTGGCGATAAAGCCGTAAGGGCGCAATTCAAATTGTCGCATAATTATTAATACACACTGGGTTTAGCTCATTACAAGCAGCCTATTTTGGCTAAAGCCTTGTTTATTGTTAATTATTCCGTTGGCTAAAGCCAACGGCAATGAAGCTAAATCATTGCCGTCCCATTTATGGGGCGGGTAAGTTTCAAAAAATGTCAAAGGCTTTAGCCAAATATAGATAAGCGACAATTTGAATTACACCCAGCGGTAAAGTGCGGCGTATAAAAAGCTGCACAAAAAAGCTTATTGTTAGTTTAACATTGACTTTACACTATAGCTGTACTTTTGTGTTTGTAAAAAATTCAGAGAATAAATAGTTAGTTTGGTTGAGGCCGGTTTATTTGCTTAAACCGGTCTTTTTTATGCGGATAGCTTTTTCTCCAGCACCTCGTAATCAATCCCGTTTTTTGAAAAAAGATTGCCGGTTTGTATAAAGCCATGATTTAGATAAAACTGTATGGCCGTGAGCCTGGCATTGCACCACAATTTTTTGCCGCCTTCATCTATGGCAAAATCCGTAATGTATCCCAACAATTTACTGCCGATGCCTTTATTTTGTGCCGATGCATCAACCGCCAGTTTCCTGAATTGGAAATCATACCCATCCCTAAACACAGATACCACCGCTACCAGCGCGTTATTGCTAAAAGCGCCAAAATGGATGCCGTCAACATCTTCGGGCATTTCCATTTCAAACTTGTTTTGCTGCGGATATAAAACATCACGGCGCAATTGCCAGGTTAACTGCGGCACTATTTGCTCTATGTTGATATCATCCATACTGCAATAAACAAAAAACCCGGCTAAACCGGGTTTAATATTTTATTTTTTCCAAACGTTGTTATCGGAATTATAATCCGGCATCACATCGTCGGGGTCATAAGTAACCGATTGTAATTCTTCGGTTGAGGGGTATTTGAAAGTCCATTTCTTAACGCGTTCCCATATTTCGACAGGTAAGGTAATGCGGTAGGTATTGCCGCTAACTGTTTTTATTTCAAGCGGTACGGGCATGGCCATTTTATCAAGGTTTGTAATGGTTATTAAAGCGCCTTTGGCGGGGTCATCGTCTACATATTTAACGTCGCTCACTGCTACATCCAGCCGCCAGTTATTAGTAAACCAGGCCCGCCAAAACCATTGCAGGCTTTCGCCCGATACATTTTCCATGGTACGAAAAAAGTCGTCGGGTGTGGGGTGTTTGTAGGCCCAGCGTTCAATATAAGTCCTGAATGCATAATCAAACCTTTCCGGGCCCAATATCTGGTTACGCAGCATAGTAAGGCCCTCACTTGGTTTATAATAAAGCAATGAACCAATGTCTTTTTCCCTCATATCCGCAGGATCGGTTAATATCGACCCCAAAGCAGGGTCGGTCAACCTGGCGCCGTCCTTATGCATGTCAACCTTCTTTTTCTTGTATTCGCCATTATTAAAATCGGTGGTACTTAAAGTATTGATAAAAGTATTGAAACCCTCATCCATCCAGCCGTACAAACGCTCATTTGAGCCTACAATCATCGGGAACCAGGTATGGCCCAACTCGTGATCGTTAACACCCCAAAGCTTATCCTTAACGGCTTTGTAGCCGCAAAAAACTATACTTGGGTATTCCATGCCATTGGCAATGCCCGCAACTACGGTGGCATTGGGGTAAGGATATTCAAACCATTTGGCCGAGTTATATTCTACCGATTTCTTTGCATACTCGGTAGAGCGGCTATAGGCGGTATCGCCCGAGCTTTCAATTGGATAGGCAGATATAGCCATTGCTTTACGGTGGCTTGGCAAATCGAGTTTTGCCGCATCCACAATAAATGCTGCCGATGATGCCCATGAAGCATCCCTCGCGTTTTTAATTTTAAAGTGCCACGTTAACATGGCTTTGCCCTGCGGACGGGAAGCCGCATCGGTAACTTCGCCCGGTTTGCGGATGTACACTGTTTTTTCGCTTTGCGCGGCATCAGCCCAGCGTTTTATTTGTTCGGGGGTATAAACCTCCAGCGGGTTTTGTAACTCGCCCGATGCCATAACAATGTGGCTGGCCGGCGCGGTAATGCTAAGGTCGAAGTCGCCATATTCCAGGTAAAACTCACCCGGCCCGGTATAAGGCAGTGTATTCCATCCCACAATATCATCATAAACACACATGCGCGGGTACCATTGCGCCACCTGGAATATTTTACCGTTTTTTGTCTTCGCTATACCCATCCTATCCGATCCATAATCGGGTGAGATAAAGGAGTATTGAATACTCACCTTTACCATGGTTCCGCCCGGTAACATTGGAGCCGGCAAAATAATCTGCATGCGGGTATCATTAATAATGTACTTTACAGCAACATCATTTACTTTAACCGATTTTATTTTATATCCGCCGTCAAAAACCTGCCCATGATCGCCATTACGGCTACCCGATAAAGGCACCATATAGCTACCGCGCGAATCCTGCTTAAAAAGGTTTTGATCCAGCTGCATCCATAAAAACCCAAGTTTCTGCGGACTATTATTGGTATAGGTAAGTATTTCGGAGCCGGTTATTTGGTTGGTTACATCATCAAGGGTGGCGGCTAATTGGTAGTCGGCACGGTTTTGCCAGTATTTGGGGCCGGGCTGGCCATCGGCGGCGCGGTATTCGGTACCGTTTTTGGTGTAAAAGCCGGGGCCAAATTCATCATGGTAATTATATACGCTCTTGGCAGAATCGGATTGCGCCCGGGAAACGTTAATAAAAAGGGGAAAAGCCAGCGCAAAACCGGCAAGCAGCTTAAATTTCATTTGTTAGTGGTCAGTTAAAAATCAACGTAAGGTATGTATATGCCGGCAAACAGAAGGCATACGTAAATATATTGTTACGCAGTTCTTGACTTTTAGTTGCCTTTATATGCCCATAACGTTCATATTAACAAAACATTAACAAACATATTATTTGTTAATGTTTAAAATGCTGCTGATACACAGCCTCATCAAAGCCAAAAAATAAAAAATCGCCGTCTTCAATAACGGGTCTTTTTATCATGCTGGTTTTTTGCTCAAGCAGTTGCAGGGCGGCGGGTGTATTGGTTATGCTATCTTTTACGGCAGGGCCAAGGCCTTTCCAGGTGAGGCCCTGTTTGTTCAAAAATTTCGCGTAGCCGGCTTTAGCATCCCACTCCTGTAGCTTTTGCTGATCGATCCCTAGCTTTTTAAAATCGTGGAACTGATACTCAACGCCGTTCTCTTTAAGCCAGTCGAGGGCTTTTTTTACCGTATTGCAGTTGGTTATTCCGTATACTTTCATCCTGCTAAATTATTGATTTCCGGTATTATTAGTGCCGCTTTTTACGTCGTCGTTATCAATGGAGTGCTGGTTCTTTTTAATATCGCTGTTCAGCCTGCCAAACCTGTAATTTAACCTTACCTGAAAACCACGGTAAAGTGACTGGTTACTTGTTGTTTCCATATAATCGGGCGTATTAGTGTACGATTTACTGTTCCAGTACTTACTATAAGGATTAGCTACCGTGAATGCTATACTGGCCTTTTTATTAAGCAAATCCTTACTTAATACAAACGCATTATACATAAAATAGCTTGCCTTTCCCTGCAGGGTAACATCACCGCTAAAATACCCGGCATTCATCCCTACGCGGTAATCATCGGCAAACTTATAGCCCAAATTAGCAAACATTTGCGATTTATAACCGCTATTTGTATATAAATTACTATTATAATATCCTTTAAGCCACACCTTCGAGATTTCACCGTTCACACTTACGCTGAAATGTGTTCCAATTGAATAATTGGCGTTAATATTTAAATCCAGCGTTTCATTGCTGCCCAAATTCTCATAGGTAGTGGTGGTAACCGTGGCGGGTATACCGCCTATGGTATCTGTTTTCAAATTGGATACATTTTGGATAGAATTATCAGAGAACGAATAATCCAGACCGAAATTGATAGAGCCTTTTCCAAAATTGCTATAGTTTACCTCGAACACATGGTTTAGTTCAGGCTTCAGATCAGGGTTACCCGTGCTGATAAATTGGGGGTTGCTGTTATTTACAAACGGGTTCAGTTCCGAAATATCAGGCCTTTGTATACGTTCGGTAAACCCGAAATCAATACTGCTGTTGGCATTGATGTTACGCTGTATAGATAGCGAAGGTATAAGGTTGCCGTAGTTGGTTTTAAGGGTAGTGCCCACCGAACTGAAATTGGCATTAACCGTAGTTTCTTCCAAACGGAAACCGGCTTTGGCTGTCCATTTGCTTAATTTTAACTGGTAGGAATTATATACGCTATAAACATTTTCGAGGTAATTGAAATAGTTGGTTTGGCCCTGGTTCTGGTTAAACTGGTTTGGCGCTACCAGGGTATCCGTTTGGAAATCGCTATAGTTGTTCCTGAATAT
>Ga0302315_10001093_pt1 | contig 28612 bp, 19 predicted proteins | sample III_Palsa_N3_1_FD_200532 | JGI IMG/M metagenome (GOLD analysis project Ga0302315, IMG submission 200532) | Peat permafrost microbial communities from Stordalen Mire near Abisko, Sweden - III_Palsa_N3_1 | ecosystem: Environmental > Terrestrial > Soil > Palsa > Peat permafrost | place: Sweden...
AAGAGAACGTGTGGGTCCAGCTTGCTACAACGGCTTTGGATGTCTCGTCAAAGGTCGCCAATCCTTCCGCGAATTCTCCTCCCGTGCTTTGCGATGTAGCATCATAGGCCGTTTGCGTATAGCGAACGAAGAAGGTGTCGTGTGTTCCGACAGTCTGATCGAAACGATAGGTCTGCTGGTCCGAATCCGTGGGCAGAGAGAATGTAACGAAGTAGTTTCCCTGAGGAGCGTCAATATTCGGATCCGGGAAGTGGCTCAGAGAATTGGCCGCGAGCTGGGAAAAGGTGGATGGGTCAATAAAGTTATTGGCATACGGGACTTGTGTAAAGGGATTCACAATAGCATGGTCGAATTGGCCCTGTTTCTCGGCGACCGTGGGCACGGTTCGGAAATTATTAGTGGATGTCTTGGACCTCAAACCCTCGTAATTCGCGAGGAAGAAGCTCTTGTTGTGGCCATTGTAGAGATGTGGGATGATGACGGGACCGCTGAGCACATAGCCGAACTGGTTTTGCCGCAACGGCGGGTTCTTGGCTCCGGCGGGGGTAAAATAGCCCTTTGCGTCAAGATAGTCATTCCGGAAGAAGTCGAAGACTGTGCCGTGGATCTGGTTTGCTCCAGACCGAGTGCTTATATTTATCTGGTTAGCACCACCTCCGTAAGCAGCAGAGTAGCCCTTCGTCTGCTCCTGAAATTCTTGCAAAACGTCAATCGATGGGATGACAGCGGGCGTTTGGTAATACGTGTCGTTGATATTGATACCATCGAGAAAATACTGGTTGGAGGTGGGACGCGAGCCTTGGATCGTGAGGGCGTTACCTTCGTTTGCCCGCAAAGAGCCTTGCTCACCGCTGTTTGATACAGCTCCCGAATTGAGGAGCAGTAACTGCGTAAAGTTACGGCCGTTGAGCGGGAGATCAACGATCTCTTTACCCGTTACAACCTGTCCAATAGCTGAATTCTCCGTATCAAGGCTTATTGCTGTAGCGTTCACGCTGACCGTCTGCTGTTCCGAACCAGGCTGAAGCCTTAGATCGGCACGCGCTTCAGAGCCGACCGACAATACGACGTTTTGAACTGTGGTTGTTTCAAACCCTTTAGCCACGACCGTCACGTGATACGTTCCAGGTTTCAGTGAAGCTACCGAGTAGGTTCCCGATGAGGATGTAGTGGTCCGGCTCGTAACGTTGGTATCAGCTTCGATGATGCTGACCTGTGCTCCAGGAATCAGGGCTCCAGTCGAATCAACCACGGTGCCTACGATCGTCCCCGTCGCACCACCGCTCTGGGCTCTGCTGTGCGCCAACGTGAATAGCAGTATCGAGCAAACCAAAAGCGCTTTGAATCCGCGACTCAATAGACGGAAAATCTTCAACCCCATCCATGCGCTGGCGAATGAGTCATCCTTCTGTATCGTTCCTGCATTCGGTTTCATGGTTACTGCCTCCTACGAATGTTCATGGTTATGTTCAACGGCCCTGGTGGGTGCTTGAAATTGCGATCCCCTCTCAGCGTGGGCTGTCAACGGATGGATGGAACAGGATGGGCTAGCCAATCAGGCTAACCGGTAAGTGCAATGCTGTGAATTTCTGGGGCCCCTGCAACATCGTTCGCGCTGACCCAAGTACGAATTTCCTGATACCGAGGCGTTTCCGCATACCTCGCTCCCACGTCAACCCCTGTGCCTTCCAATTGGTGAAAGTCAATCTCGCCTCCGAATACGCATTACATGAACACGCGAACATTACTTACCCTCAATTGAGATTGTCAATAGAAATAAATTTTCAAATGGAAATTTGAAACGAGCGACCTTAATTATGCCTAATGGAATACCCGCAGTGGCGTAATGGCGCGGCAAAGCGGCGATCAAAGATCGCTAACCAGTGATTGCGGAGCGTACACACCAATAGGTAATATGTTTCCACTTATGATCAGTGCTTTCGACAAGGCGCCCAAGGTCGCATTCTTCCTCCTTACACTCGCGGTCTCGGTTCACGCAGCTCCAGTGCATCTCCGTACTAACGCTCTTGAAGACCCGATGGGCATTGACACTTCGCATCCCACCTTCTCCTGGCAGAGCGATGCGAAGGCTTCGAACTGGATGCAGTCCGCCTACGAGATTCTGGTCACGACAGATCTTGGGTCTCTCCGTCCCCAGAGCGCAGCCGTTTGGGACTCGGGCCGCGTGAAGTCGTCCGAGTCGGTGAACATTCCCTACGCTGGCGCCACGCTTCAATCTCAACAACACTATTTTTGGAAAGTGATTGTCTGGGACAGCCATGGCAAGCAAAGCGCCTCTTCTACCGCAAACTTTGAAGTAGGTCTCATCCACGCAGACGATTGGAAAGCAGATTGGATCACCCGCAGCGATCCCTCGGACCAGCGCGAGTTTAAAGACATTCGCTGGATCTGGCTCCCCGGCACCGATCCCATGCACGTACCGTCTGCAACCTCCGCGCAATTTCGTTACCGCTTGCATCTCGACGCCAAAACGCAAGCCGCGAGCCTTCATGTCATGGTGCGCGGAGAATTTACTGCTCGCGTCAACGGCTCCATCACCGGCCATCACGAAGAATGGGGCGCCTTCGACCGCGAAGAGATCGCCTCTCTTCTCCACACCGGCGACAATGAAATTGAACTCGTGGTTATCTCTCATCGAACCGGCTCAGCCGCGAGCACATCGCCCTCCGCCGCAGCCGCTTCCATCCACGTGACACTCGAGAACGGCAAAGAAGACCGCATCGTGAGCAACGCGGATTGGCAGGCACGCTCGACCCCAGACGCCCAGTGGCAGCCTGCGGCGGTCGCCGGTCCGCTGTCTGCACCCTTTGCCCTTGGCACGGATCGCCAGCAGGCAATCGCCGGACCCGATCGCATCGCAACCGGCGCTTCTCTTCTCCGTAAGGACTTCAGCCTCGACTCCGGCGTTCGTTCCGCTCGCCTCAGCATCACCGCACTCGGAGCCTATGAGGCATACATCGACGGCAAGCGTGTCACACCCAACACCCTGCTCACGCCCGGATGGACTGACTTCCACAAGCGCGCCCTCTATCAAACTTACGATGTAACTTCCCTACTGCAGCACGGCGACAATACGGTTGGCGTTCTGCTCGGCGGAGGCTGGCACAGCTCACCGATGACCTGGGCTGGATATCGCGATACACCCGGCCCGGACCTGTTGCGCGCGCAACTCGATATCACGCTCCACGATGGCACTCACCAAACCATCCTCACCAACACGTCATGGCTCACAGCGTCCGCACCAATCACCTTCTCCGAAATCTATGGCGGCGAATCCTTCGACGCCCGCCTCGCTCAACCGGGCTGGAGTTCTCCGCACTTCGACGCCTCCCGCTGGACCCCGGCCACCACAGCAACGCCGCCGGGCAGCGGCGTGACTCTCACCGCACAGCCCGACCCTCTCATCCACACCACCATCACGCTTCATCCCGTCGGCATCGATCCCGCCAACGCCGCCCATCCCGCTGTCTACGACATGGGTCAAAACATGGTCGGCGCCATTCGCCTTCACGTTCACGGTCCCCGCGGGATGGTTGTCCGTCTGCGCTATGCGGAGCGCCTCAATCCTGACGGCAGCATCTACACCGCAAATCTTCGCAATGCCGACGCCACCGATACCTACGCGCTCTCAGGCGACGGCGAGGAGGCCTGGACGCCAGCCTTCACCTTCCACGGCTTCCGCTATGTCGAAATCTCCTATCTCGGCGCCACGCCCGCAACGCCTCCTACTCTCGCGACTATCGATGGTCTTGTCTACAACAGTCTTCAGGAAGCTCCAACCGTTCGCCTCAACAGCTCCAGCGAAACCCTCAACAAGATGAATCAGCTCGGTGCCTGGGGTCAGCGCGGCAACTTCGTCTCCATCCCAACCGACTGTCCGCAGCGCGACGAACGCCTCGGTTGGATGGGTGATGCCGGAGTTTTCTGGCGTACCGGTACCTACAACTTCAATACCGACGCCTTCACCCACAAGTTCATGCAAGACATCGTGGACGCGCAAACCGCCCAGGGTGCGTTCACCGACGTCTCGCCAAATCTCCTCGGCCCCGGTCCCGGCGCCCCCGGCTGGGGCGACGCCGGCATCTTTATCCCCTACGCCGCTTGGCTGCAGTACGGAGACGTTAGCGTCATCGAACACTCGTGGCCGGCAATGCAACGCTGGATGGATTTCATCGCCAGCAATAATCCCGACTACATCCGGCACAAAGCTGTCGGCAATGACTTTGGAGACTGGTTGGCGCCGGACGAGAACACACCCAAGGCTCTCATCGACACCGCCTACTGGGCTCTGGTCACGCGTGAGATGGCCGAGATGGCCACCGCGCTGCATCGCCCCGAAGATGCGGCGAAGTATCAGCAGCAGTATGAGCACATCCGCGATGCTTACCGAACGACATTTATCAAGGTCGATGGGTCGGTCGCCGGAGATACGCAGACGGGCTATCTGGCGACACTCTTCAACGACATCGAACCGGCAAGCCTGCGCTCCACCATGGTCGATCGCCTCACGAAAAACATACACGCGCATGGCGATCATCTGACGACCGGATTCCTCGGAACTCCTTTTCTACTGTTTGTTCTCGACGAAAATCAGCAATCCGATCTCGCCTTCAAACTCCTCCTCTCCGACACCTATCCCTCCTGGGGATACATGGTCAGCAAGCACGCAACCACCTGGTGGGAGCGTTGGAATGGCGACACCGGTGACCCCAGCATGAACTCCTACAACCACTACGCCTTCGGCTCCGTGATGGCCTGGGTCTACCGCCGCGCCGCCGGAATCGATACGGACCCCGCTGGCCCAGGCTTCCACCACCTCGTCATCCACCCACACTTCGACTCAACGCTCCCCACCCTGCACGTCGAGTACGACTCAGCCTACGGCACCGTCATCTCCGACTGGAAACAAAGCGAGCACCGCTTCACCATCACCCTTCCAGCCAACACAACCGCCACCATCACTCTTCCTATGAACAAGCCTGAAACCGTCGGAAGCGGCACGCACACCTACACCGTCAAATAGCTGATCTCGGCAACTAAGACGATCAACACACCTGCTTGACATCGAGATCAAGCAATAGCCCCACCTTGCGAATGTGATCGGCAATATGACCTACACCAACCGCGCAGTGATGCGCCGGCCCATGAGAATTCCACTCTTCCACGAATCGTCTTGCGCCAACGGCAAAGCGATAGCGACTATTCGTATTGCCGATCTCCAGAATCTCCCCACCCACACTAAGTCCCTGCGCGACGAGCAAAGTAAATCCGCGCTCCTTATGCTCAACTACGGACAACAGTGTCACCGGCCCGCGTTTCACGGACATCTCTACCGAAAGCCCATTCCCCATCTTGCCGTGATACACCCCGAGGGGTCGCACTTTCACTCTATCCTGCGCCATCCTGACGTGCCCCGGCCCATCATGCCCCATAAGAATCACATCGTCCACGAAGTCCATCGCATAGTACTCCGTGAACGATCCACCGGCGCCAAGCAGGTCCATGATCTTCATCGCGATTACATTCTTCACCTCGTACTCGCCCGCCACAGGTATGCTCGCTCCGGTCAACATCGACGTTCCCAAGATCATCGAGCTCATCGTCTCCTTATTTTCCTTCACCCCGCTACCCTTGTAGTAGTAGGCCATCAGATCCAGATCATTCGCAGCTACAAGTCGATCCAATGCAACCGACGTCCGCGCTGCCTGATCAACATCAGTCTTTGTACAATCACTCCCAATTTCAAAGAACTCGCCGAATTGAACTAGCTTTTCCTTGATCTCTTCAGGCGTAATATTCCGGCGCAACCCGCTGAGTTCATCCACCTCGAGCATTTCAATATGAACCCCGAACCGCCCAGCAACCTGTGTAAGATCCGTAGCAATGTCCAGCATGCCGCCGTAGTAATGGCCCATCAAGCCCAACCTCGAATGACTTAGCGCCTGGACTACCTCCGCCGCCTTTAGCCATCCCTCAATCTGCTCCCAACATTCTGGATCATCATGCAACATTCCGGTCACCTGTTGAAACGGAATATCCAGTCGCTTCAATACGTTCGCAATCTCAGGTACCGGGCATGAACTGCAATAAGCCAGCCACTCGCCCGTCATTGCCGTCCTATCCGTCATCCGATTGACTTCCGCATACTCAATCGCCGACGTCGGTTGCAGATTGAGTAGGATCACAGGCACCTTCGCTCGCAACACCACAGGCAACACCGTCGACGAAAGTGCGTACGTTGTCACGTAAACCAACAACAAGTCCACGTCGTGTTGACGACAGGCATGCCCTGCATCTAGGCCCTTCTCAGGTGTATCCACCAATCCCAAGTTAACGATGCGACGACCCAGACCCTCAACCTCTTTCTCTAATTCCGACAGATACCCAAGCAGCCGCTGCTCTAGCCCCTCAAACTGGCTCCAGTATGCCTCCAGCCCCAGGCCGATTAGACCCACCCTAAGCTCTTTATACTTGCTCTTCACTCAGTTACTCCAACGCGACTTGCTACTTGACGAGCGCCCGGCATATAGAACACTTCTTTCATCATCGCAAAAGGCTCAGCTGGATCTTTACCCGGAACAGCGTCGAACAGCGGCGCCATTGTTCGCTGCCACCTTTGATTGACTTCGCTTGCAGCTAGCATCCTCTGCGCCTCGTCGAAGTCCACCACCCGCATGGTCAGAAACAACTGCAGACCACGGCGGAAAATCGAATACTCTGTCACACCAGCCGATTCCAGTTCCCGGATCATCTCCGGCCACACATGTCGATGGGCTTCTTCATACTTTTCGATCTTCCCATCCTTGATCTGTAATAAGAACGCAACACGTTGCACGTCAACCTCCGTCAGCGAGACTTTGGAAATACCTTCGCGATCTCCTCAAGATACCCATATTTATTGTGCGAATCAGGCTCCAGATAGCTACCCTCCGTCCACTCATTCCATGAATTAATCGTAACGATCTTATGCTTTAGTTCGCTCGATTGATCCAGAAAATTCTTCGCCGACGCCAACGCCTCGCCGAACGCCTCCGGCGTATTGCCCTCCACGACCGGAAGGAACGGGTAGCTCTTATTGATAAAAACATCTGACTGGCAAGCCCGCGGCGATGAATCCCAACCCATCGAGACGTTCGGAAAATACGGCTTACCCAGCGTGGTCGACGCGGTCGCGCGGTATTTCTCGTACGCAGAACCTAACTTCTCGTATTGCGTCACTGGAAAGTCTTCCAGCTTGGCATGATGAATCCACACGTAGGAAGTCGTGCTATCAATGTCTAACTGCTCCAGCAAATCCTTCAGATTCGTAACGGCAGTCTCGCCCGGCAATAGTTGAACGCCCCATGTCACCGCGTTTACATGTAGGTCCGGAAACCCGGCAGCCTTCGTCTTCGCGCGAAACTCCTTGAGCGCTCCCGCTGCCTCGCGAACTCCACCCATGCTAAGCACGAACTTATATAGCTCATAAATCGAAAAGTAAGGACAGCCATCGATTGCCCAGTAGCTGGGTATTGAAAAATACTTGCTGATGATGTGATCTGTAAGTTTGTGGAACGTGTCCAATGTAACTGTGCCGGGAAATTGCAGATGGGGTGGAGATGATAACTTGGCTGGCTGAATGTCTAACCAATCGTGATTCGCCCACATGATCGCAAATTTCAAATCATCCCGATTCTTCGCTCCCAGATAGCCCTTCTCGAGCGCCGCTTCGAGGAATGGCCCATCGTTATACCAATACCAATCAAAAATGAATGCAGACAATCCTCCCTTGGACGCTGCCGCTATCTTTCGCTCGAATACAGCAGGATCGGATTCATCTTCGTAACCCCATAGAGGCACTTTCGGCTGAGCATGGCCCGGAAACCGAGGCTTTGCATCCTGTATCAATCTCCACTCCGTCCATCCCGGCCCGTGTGCCAGCTCATTTTTCGGATCAACATGGTAGTTCCCAAAATAGTAGGCGGCCACGGTATACCTCTCAGCTTGACGCCGGTTGATCGCCTCACCCTGTGCGCGCGGAAGAAGCGACATAGCAGCGGTAGCGCCTAAGGTTTCCATGAACGTTCTTCTGTCCGTATGCGTCATGCCTGATTCCGCCTCTCGTCCTCTTTCTTCAATACAGCTTCAAATTCTTGCGTCTCAACTTCCGAGGCATTGAGTAAACATTGCCCAAAAGAAAGCTGTCAAGAAGGAAACTATTCCAATGGAAAACTATGTCGCCAAGACACCTCGATCACCCGCGTTTTTAGAGGGTGAGAACGATGCGGCCGCGAAAAGTTTCGCCCACTGTAAAACATCCTCTGCGGAAATACCACCTGTCAAAGGGTCTCTGGCTCCTTCGAGCGCCGCCATCTGTGTGGCAAAATTCCCCACGGTCGAGCTCTCAGCCGAGCCACGCACTACCTCTAAACCCGTTGCCTCTTCAGTCAGACGATTCAAGAGATCGTTTTGACTTGCCCCACCCACTATGAACAATCGCTTCAACTTCTTCCCGCTGTGAAATGCCACTCTCTCTAGAACCTGTGCGTATCGTGCCGCCAAGCTGTGGAAGATGAGGTGCGCAAACGCGGGAGCATTCGCTCCACGTTCATCCAGGGTCGGGTAACCCTCTTGGCGAAGATGCGCGTTGATCGTCCCCGTCATTCGACCTGCAAGGAGAAAGTCCGGATGATCAACATCGATAAGGCCCAGAGGTCGAGGAAACTCTTGCACGGCCTCTACAAGATCCTGCGCAGTCCAAAGTACTCCATCCCGCGACCAATCCCCAATACATTGGCGAAGCATCCACATGCCGTTCACATTCATGTGGAAGCACGTTCGACCTCCCACGCCACTAAGGTTCGTGAAGTTATCTGCACGCACGTCGGTATCGTTCATTGGCCCATTGAGCACCGTCCCAACCAATGACCAAGTTCCAGCGCTGATATACGCCCAATCGTTGCCCTCTGCGGGTATGCCAGCGATCGCGGACGCCGTATCGTGGCAAGCCGGCGCGATGAGCAGCGTCTCACGAAATGCCTCAAGTTCAGCGAGCGGTCCACGCAACGTCCCAAGAATCGTTCCCGCCGGAACAATATTTGGAGCACGAGCCACATTGAGCCCCGCTGCTTCGAATATCTCGTCGCACCATCTGCGCTTCCCCAGTTCAACCATCTGCGTATGCGTTGCATTCGTCAGTTCCGCAACTTGCTCGCCCCCCAATCGCGACAAAAAATATTCGGGCAGATTGAGCCACGTTCTCCCGGTGGGCGATCCGTTGAGCAAGTCCGCGTACAGTTGGTACAACGTATTAATTCGAAACAGCTGGACGCCCGTCAGATCACGCATTCTTTGCGGACTAATCCGTTCATGTAGAAGCTTCTCGGCTCCGATCGTACGGTCATCGCGATAACAAAAGGGATCGCCAAGCGCCTCGCCATCCTCGCCGACTCGGACGTAATCTACGGCCCAACCATCGATAGCTATCGAGCGCACACCCTCGTCCGCAATCGCAGCGCACAGACGCAAACCCTCGTCGAGCCCAGCCTCGATACCGCCTAGATCCCATCGGAGTCCGCCCTCAATCATTCGCGGGGCATTGCCGAAACGATGCACTAGCATCATAGTTGGCTCACCACCTTTCCATCGCAACAGGGATACTCGGCAACTCTCCGCGCCAAGATCGATTGCGATCAGAGCCCGTTTGTCCCCAGGAACCAGCGCCGTAATGGGCGTCCGCTTCATCCTCACATCTCCTGCCAGCCCTAGCGTAGATACGCTTCGGTCAATCCACCATCCACTGGTATCAGATGGCCCGTGGTGCATCGCGTTAGAGGTCCGGCAAGGAACATAATCGCCTGCGCACAATCTTTTGGATCGATAGGTTGATGAGTAAGTGTTCGCGTCGCGTAAAAGTGAGCAAGAACATCTCGCAGTTGATCGTCTGTAGCTGATTCATCAAATGGCAGAACGTATTTCTTCAGCGAGGCGATCACACGATCTCTCGGAAACATGGTCGATCCCTTTACAACTGTTGCCGGACTAATTCCGTTGACCCGCACCTTCGGCGCAAGCGTCACCGCCAGTTCGCGCACAAGGTGGCTTAGCGCAGCCTTGCTTACGTCATAGGCTTCGCTTCCTCGTTTCGCAACGACAGCATTCGCCGAACTGGTGAGAACCACACTTGCATCGATACTCTGGTCGTCAAAAACCTTCGAAGCCTCGTCTGTTAACAGATAGTTGGCCGTAACATTGACCTCCAGCGTCAACGCCCACTGCGCATCACTGATCAACCCATCTGCCGAAGACGGAAACAGCGCCGCCGTGTTAATCAGAATATCCAGACCGCCGAACTGCTCAATCGTCGCATTCAACGCTGACTTGATAGCGTTACGATCCCGAATATCGATGGACGTCCACCCCACAGCCTCATTGCCCGCAATCGCTCTCGCTTCTTCCGTAACAGCTTCAGCTCCCTTCACATCGCGATCGGCGACCATAATATGTGCGCCGCGTTCTGCCGCAAGCAGCGCAACCTCACGGCCAATTCCACTGCCCCCGCCGACAATGAGCGCGATCCTTCGGCTCAATTCCTTCTCCGGAGGTTGGCGCCGAATCTTTGCCTCCTCCAGCTTCCAATACTCGATGCGAAACGCCTCGCTAGGCGGTAGCGCAACGTAGTTTGCATATACGCTGAACTGATCTGCAGAAGCCGCCGGCCCAGCCTGTGGTACGTCGGTGCACACACTTCCTGAACCCAGCGAGCCTGCGCCCTGCATCACGCCAATTGCATTCCTGTAGAACTCACCGGTGATCCGCGACTCCGTCTTGTTTTTGCCAAAGCTGAACATCCCGATTCCTGGAATCAAGACAACCGTCGGGCTTGCATCGCGCACAGCCGGCGAGTCGCTAACCGCATGCTTCGCGTAATATGCCGCATACTCCGCGCGATACGTCTCAAGCGCAATCGCAATTAGTTGCTTCAGCTCCGCAGGTTCACCCGCAGGATTCCACTTGATAAACATCGGCCGAATCTTTGTCCGAATGAAGTGGTCCGGGCAACTCGTACCTAGATGAGCGAGCTTCTCCGCGCTCTCTGAGTTCACAAAATCCAAAGCCTCTTGCGTATCCGTGTAGGTCCCAATCCAACGCTGCTTCTGCGACAACGCGCCGCGCAGGGTCGGCATGATGGACAGAGCAGCCGATGCCCGATCCTTACGAGCCTCAATCTTGGCCCCGCCGAAATGCCTGTGCCCCGGAGCGCGCCCGTGCCTCTCGATGAACTGCCCGAGCTGGTCAATAATCGTTAGCGTGTTCAGATAGCTCTCACGTTGTGTGTTTCCCCACGTGAACAACCCATGCCCTCCAAGGACAACGCCATCGCACCTTGGCGTGTCGTCCGTGATCTTCTTCAACATCATGCCGAGTTCAAATCCAGGCCGCTGCCACGGTAGCCATCCCAGCTTATGTCCAAATTCTTTGTTGAACTCCTCCATCTTGATCTTTCCGTTTGCGGACGCCGCCAGCGCAATTCCCCAATCCGGGTGCAGATGATCTACATGAGGGAAAGGTAGAAAGCCGTGCAGCGGGGTATCAATGGAAGCCACAACAGGATTATTCCCGAAGGTGCACAGCGGATACATCTCCACCATCTCATCTTCCAGATCGACCCCGCGATAAGCCGACTCCAGCGCCCTCAGCTTATCCAAATAGACGGTCGCAAACCCGCTGCGCTTGATACTTCCGAGGTCACCGCCACTGCCCTTCACCCACAAAATCTCTTTTGTCTTTCCGTCCAGCGGGTCCACCTGCTCCAGCTTCGAACTCGTATTGCCGCCACCGAAGTTTGTGATCCGCAAATCTGACCCCAACAAATTCGAGCGATACCTCAAAAGCTCTGGACCATCCAGATTCGCCGCAACCGACTCATCCCAGCGATCCTCAAGAAATCGCAAACCACTATGCGCTGTCATCTTTAATTCCTATTCCGGGGCCATGTTTGGCTCGCAACATGATCCCACATTAATAACCAATACGGCAACTATTTCTAATGAGAAAACTTTTGGATACGTGAAAACGCTCAGGACAACCGCAATTGCACCGCCATACGCCCCATTTCAGTTTGATCTAAAGCAGAGAATCTCGTGTCACCATCTTGTGGCTCACGTAGTTATACGGAGATACCGTTTGTCCGCGCAGTAACGATAGGCCAAGGTGAATCAGGCTCGGACCGTAAGAACTTGGCTCGTGCGAAACGGAGCCTATCAATGGAGATTTGTCCTTCCTCATCTCCACCATGGCCTCCGCGATGCAGTCCTGCCCCAGGATGGCAACGTGCCTCTCGCGCCTATGCTCGCGTACTGCATCCACCGCCCCCAATGCACTTGAGTCGGTAGCCGCAGCAATCAGAATGTGCTTGTCCTTAGGATGGCGATCCAGAAAATCCGACACCAACTTGTTGCTCTTCTCCCTCAAGCCCCTACCATCCATCCGCACGAATATCTCAACCGGCAAGTCTGGGCGCGCATTCCTCACGCCTTCGAAAGCACCCGTAATGCGGCTCTGTACCAGTTGTCCAGCGTCCGACAGATCGAGGCCGATCACCCAGTCGACCTTACCAGCCCATTGGCTAATCGCGTGCGCCGCCAACGCTTCTCCCGCCTCAATGCCGACACGGTAATTGTCCACTCCGAAATAAGTCGCATGTGGGTGAGGAATATCAATGGCGATCAGCGGAATGTTAGCTCCGGCGATCTTATCCCCGATCACAGGAGCAACTTCCTGCTCGATCTGAAATTCAATAATCAAATCGACCTTATTATTGATGAACTCTTCGACATTACGAATCGCAGTAGGTCCGTCATAGCAATTGTCGAGAATCAGCAGATCGACCCCCATCGCAGCGGCCGCCGTCTTCAGGCTTTCCGTAACCTCGACCGAAAATGGCATCTCCGAACTCTGACCACCGAATCCAAACCTGGTTTTCTTCGGCCCAGAAACGTGCCGGTACATGCCGTCGGGCGAGTGAGACAGATATCCACGATGCACAAAGGTTTTCAGGACTCGATACACCGTCGTCTTCGAGATCCGCGTCTTCCGATGGATCGCCTCTAGCGTCATTGGCTGATTTTCCGCTTGCAGCAGCTCAAGGATATCGATCGCCTTCGACAGAACCGGTATCAGATATAGTCTCTTGCTTGTCTTTCGCACTGCCATAGTCCATCCACCAAGGGAAACGTTCGATCAGACAATTATCTAACAAATTACAGGTTTCCCTAATGAATAAAACTTCGCCATAGACCCATTTTGCAATTCTGTTTATGAACCTTCTCCAAATCGACGGGCAAGGTCTGACTAGACGTATCCAGAGTCGCGACGGGCATTCCTACTTCCTCGGTCACGCGTAATGGTTTCAACATAGCCGCTCTCCGCTAGAGCTTTGAGCGGATTGGCCGGCAACCCGCGCGCGGCTCTCCATTCGCCAATGATCGGTCGCACATCCTGCCAGAACGCGCTGCGGAAACATTCCTCAGCTTCCACCAGCCTGCATTCCTGCTGCAATTGCGCCAGCTGGACCCGGTCAATCAGCGAAGCTTTTGCATACAACTCTTGCGCCGCCACTACTGTCTGAACCATCGCCTCCACTTTGCCCTTCATATTGTGGCTCTGGTCGATCATAAAAGCAGTGTCAGAGCGTTCTTCCGGCTCTGCACTGAGAATTTCGTGGAAGATCCGAAACACCTGATACGGATCAATTGAACCTAGGGTCAGATCATCATCCGCATACTTTCTATCGTTGAAATGAAAGCCGCCCAACATACGGACATGCAAAAGCCACGCAGCAATTTGCTCGATATTTGTGCCCTGATAATGATGCCCCGTGTCCATCAACACCTTTGCCTTCGGCCCCGCACGTCTCGCTAACTCCAGCGCCATGCCCCAGTCCGCCACATCCGTGTGATAGAAAAACGGCTCGAAAGGTTTATATTCCACCAATAGCCGCTGCCCATCAGTTAAGGCCGCGTGCGTCGATATCAATGCCTCTTCTACCCAAGTAATCCGTTTGCGCATGCTTTGAGTGCCCGGATAGCTCGAACCGTCCGCGATCCACAACGATACATCTCGCGACTCCAACTGCCGCCCAATTTCGACCGAAAGCAGCAAATGATCTAGAGCACGCTGGCGAATCTCCACGCTTGGATTCGCGATGGAACCGAACTTGTACTCCTGATCCTGGAACAGATTTGGGTTGATCGATCCCGCCTTCACCTGGTACTTCTTTTCCAGCGCTTGGATTGTGGGCACATCGGCCGTTCCATTGGGCAGATCCCAAAGAACATGAAGTGCGATGCTCGGACTGGCTCCAGTGAGGGCGTTCACTTGCGCCGCATCACTGAACTTTTCTTCGATCGATGTCGCCGCCCCACCTTGCATAAACTTCCCAAACCGTGTTCCGGTATTGGAAAATCCCCACGAGGGAACCTCAATTCGGAATTTATCCAATGCATTCCATACCCGTTGCGACGCACTTTCGGCTTTGCTCATTACATTCCTCCAGGTCGCAGCGGCACCATATGGAAATATACTACCTATTGAAATTTTAGCAACTGTCTGAAATTTTTCTTTTCTTTACGTGGTCAATCGAACAGAATCACGTCCAGTATTCGAGGGCCGTGGACACCCTTGATGCGCGTCATCTCAATATCTGCCGTCGCGGAAGGCCCAGAGATGAACGTCGTCGGCAACGCAGCCTTTGATTGCAGGAGACTCATCGCTTCGGGCACTGTCTCCACGACATTTCCTATCCACACCAGGCAAAGGTGATAGTCAGGTACCAGGCTCATGGAACGTCGTCCCTGCCCCGGGATATTTTGCAGCACCACCGTTCCCGTCTCCGCGATCGCGACCGTCGCTTCCGTCAAAACCCCATCAAACGCATCCAACTCAGCCGTGGTCATACCCTGATCAACGACGAAATCCAAGCCATCCGGTAACCACTCAGCCGTAAACCCCACAGGAATCACGGTCCGCTCCACACCTCGCTCTTTCAACCTCCGCGCCACGTTCAATGCTAAGTTCTCCCGATCGCTTCTGCTGACGGCTGCATCATAATCGCGCAGCCGACCTTCCAGTAGCTGCAACCTCGCCTCAGGTCCTCGCGTACCGTTGCACTTGTAGTTCCTGGCCAAGGCGTCCCAACCACTGCGTACCGCTTGCCCATCCGAAGCACCGCCGTTTGCCGCCCGAATCCGGCGCAGCATCTCCGACCTGGAGCTCGTCTCAATGTTCATCCGCGCACCGTTTCTCCCACCAATCGCGAAATGTCTCCCTCGGCATCTCCTGCAAGTCTCTCGCCTGTGTCCATCCCCCCAAGATGCCCGGCAGCCAAGTAATCCATCCGTCCTTGCTCGGTAAAACGGTTTCAGCCATACGTCCCAATCGCTGCGCGGCTCGAAACCGTCGCTCGTTCCGGAAGATCATCGCCATCGCCTTCATCCCAGTAGCTTCAAGATTGAGGGTTCCTTTGCTTTGTTCAACAACCTTGTTGCGCAGGTGAATCAACACCTCCGGAATATTGATCTTCACTGGACACACTTCATAGCAAGCTCCGCATAAAGAAGAAGCGTACGGAAGGCTTTGCGCGTATTGCAGCTGCTGCAACTGCGGAGTCAGAATCGCACCAATCGGCCCTGCATAGACGCTCCCATACGCATGCCCGCCCGTCTGCCGATACACCGGGCAAGCATTCTGACAAGCCGCGCAGCGGATGCAATTCAAGGTCTGTCGCGACTCTTTATCTGCAAGGATCTCGGTCCGCGCATTATCCATCAGCACCACATGAAACACCTTCGGTCCATCAGCGGCATGGACTCCGGTCCACACGGAGTTGTATGGATTCATTCGTTCGCCGGTTGCCGACCGCGGCAGTAACTGCAACACCACTTCAAGATCCGCATACCGTGGGAGCACCTTGTCGATACCCGCAATCGTGATCAACGTTTCGGGCAGTGTCAAGCACATCCGTCCATTGCCTTCGCTCTCCACGATGCAGACGCCGCCAGTCTCCGCGATCAGAAAATTTGCCCCGCTCACCCCCGTTTTGACCCGAAGGAACTTCTCCCGCAAAAACACTCGTGCCGCATCGGCCAAATCTTCGGGACGATCTCCCAGTTCACTCAGCCGCATCTCCCGCATGAAGATCTCTCGTATCTGCTGCCGATTCTTGTGCAATGCTGGCACCACAATATGCGACGGCCGGTCATGCCCCAACTGAATGATCAGTTCCGCAAGATCGGTCTCGAAAGGATGTATCCCCTCAGCCTCGAGCGCGGAGTTCAGAGCAATCTCTTCAGTCGTCATCGACTTGACCTTGATTACTTCATTGGACCCGGAAGCCTTCACCAGCCCTACAACAATCTCCTGAGCCTCCGCCGCATCCTTGGCCCAGTGCACCACCCCGCCGGCACGCGTGCAGTTGACCTCGAACTCCTCAAGATAGAAGTCCAGGTGCTTCATCGTGTGTTCGCGAATCTGTTTTCCGGCCTCTCGCAACTCCTGCCAGTCAGGCATCTCCTCCACCACACGCGCGCGCTTCGCGCGAATCACATCCGTCGCATGTGCAACGTTCCTCCGTAGCTGCACATCCTTCATCGCTGCCTTGGCGGCCATCGGGAAACTGGGCGCGGTCTTCGGGTCTAACGATGTCTCACTCACTTCGTCTCTCCGCCTCGCCCGCCAGAATCTCCGCAAGATGAACGGTCTTCACACCAGTGCCCTGCCGATGCAGCGCCCCCTGGATATGCATCAGGCAACTGTTATCGCACGCCGTACAAACCTCCGCTTTCGTTTGCAAGATAGTCGCCGTCTTTTGCTCCAACATGGCAATGGATACATCCGCATTCTTCACCGCAAATGTGCCACCAAACCCGCAGCACTCCTCAACTCCAGCAAGTTCCACCAGGTCGATGTTCCGCACTTGTTTCAACAACCGAAGCGGCCCATCCCCCAGGCCCAGATTGCGCAACCCATGACAGCTTGCGTGGTACGTCACCCGATGCGGATAGGACGCGCCAACATCTTCCAACCCCAGACCTCTGGTCAAAAATTCTGAAAATTCAAAGACCTTAGGCAACAACCTCTCGACTCGCACTGACAACTCAACACCAACTTGCGCAGCCATCTTCGGATAATGATCCCTCATCATCGCCACGCAGGATGACGACGGGATTACCACCGCTTCTGCCTCTTCGAACTGCTCAACAAACCGTTCCAGCAGGGGAAACGCCTCCGCCTGATACCCGGTGTTGTAATGCATTTGCCCACAACATGTCTGCCCTGCCGGGAAATTCACCGTATGTCCCAGCCGCTCCAACACGCGCACCACTGCCTTCCCTGTATCAGGAAAGAGCGTGTCGTTATAGCAGGTAATAAACAACGATATGCGCAGAAGGCCTCTCAATCCAATCTCTAAAATTCAATAGACATTATATTTCCCGATAGTGTCTCACGTCAGATACGATAGTACGCGATCAGATAGCAGTTGCTATTTTTCCTTTATCGAAATGAGGGCACGTGGGACCCAATCCTTTCATCGGCGTCATCTATCACTGGATCGGCGGCTTCGCTTCCGCCACAAATTTCATTCCCTTCCGCGGAATTAAACGCTGGTCGTGGGAGATCTATTGGCTTATCCAGGGTTTCGCCGCATGGATCATCGCGCCCATCGTTCTTGCCAGCTTACTCGTTCCAAACCTTTCGGGAATTCTCCGTGACGCACCGCATTCCAGCATTACGTACGCGCTACTATGGGGCGCACTCTGGGGAGTAGGTGGTCTTACCTTCGGTCTCGCCATTCGCTACCTGGGCATCGCCCTCGGATACGCCATTGCCCTCGGCCTGTGCACCGCCTTCGGCACCTTGATCCCACCCATCTACGACGGCTCCATTCGCGTCATCGTGCACGAGACGTCGGGACAAATCATTCTCGCTGGCGTTGTCCTCTGCCTGATTGCGGTCGCCGTCAACGGTCTTGCCGGCCTCTCCAAGGAACAAGAAATCACCCCAGAAGACAAGGTGGAAGCCGGCGAAGCCGATTTCTCCTTCGCTAAAGGTATCCTCGTCGCCATCTTCGCAGGCATCATGAGTTCTTTCTTTGCGTTCGGCCTCAAAGCCGGCGCCCCGATTGGGGCGATCACTAAATCCGTCTTGATCGCTCACCATCGTCTCGATCTCTGGCAAAACCTTCCCGTCCTCATCGTCGTTCTATGGGGAGGATTCATCACCAACTTCATCTGGTCGGCTATCCTGATCCTCAAGAATGGATCTGCGCGTCAATTCCTCGGTTCTCCTGGAACCAACCCGATGCGCGCTGGCAGGCCGTCAGGCGAAACCATCGTCGACTACGATCCTGTCGATCCAACCCATCAGCACATCGCCCCGAGGACACTGCTTGCGAACTACATCTTTGCCGCCCTAGCCGGCGTCATCTGGTACTTCCAGTTCTTTTTTTACTCCATGGGACAAACCAGGATGGGCAAATACGATTTCTCCAGTTGGACGCTTCACATGGCATCTATCATCATCTTCGCGACGCTCTGGGGACTGGCCCTCAAAGAGTGGCACGGCACAAGTCGCCGCACCAAGATCCTTGTCGCATCCGGTCTCTTCCTGCTCGTCAGTTCTACCATCGTCGTTGGCTATGGCAACTACATCAAAGCGAACGAATCCATTCGACCTGCCGTTAACGCTCAAATGAAAACCTCGCACTTCTGAAGCTTGTGAACACGTGGAGATGCAGTGAGCTTAGCCAATCGAGTAACATCGAAAGAGAAGCGACGAGCGTTCAGGCATCTCTCAATTGGCGTCTATTTAGTTATTCTGTTGGCCGCCCCGGCTAGCTTTTCTCTTACTGTTCCGGATACATTACTTGCGCGATCGCGACATCAAGCTCGCTTTTTACAGGGTGGTCATTGGACGAACGAACGGGAGCCAGCCTCACCTGACCCCGCCTTTGCTTATCGATGGTCTAAGCAACCAAGGGGAGATTCGCCTTTGCAGATACTGCAACTGCGCCCCAAATCCGCCAAGTTTCAGCCCAACACACCTATGCGTACTACAGGAGCCTTGACAGACTCGGTCGTTCTTGATCGAGCGCAAAGTATCTTTCTGGATTTTGGAACGGAATGCGCTGGGTGGGTCAGTTTTGAAACCTCAGAAGATGTACGCGACAATCTGACAGTGTCAGTGAGCGAGTATTCAACGCCCGGCCGTGTGAATGGTGGGCCAAAGCATCCAGAAAAGACCGTTGTACCAGAACTCCGCGATGGGGTCTGGATTGCCGCGATGAACGATGAACTCTATGAAGGGGTGCGTTTCGCATGGCTGAACGTCGATCACCCACCATCGAAACCCATTCAGGTTCGAAACATACGCCTCAACTGCAGAGTCAAGCCGGTCGCCTATGAAGGCTCCTTTCATTCCAGCGATGAGTTCTTGAACCGCATCTGGTACACCGCAGCGTACACCGCGCGCCTGAACATGCAGGAGAATACCCTGAGTGCCTTGCTTATGGATCGAGGCGACCGCATCTCCTGGACGGGTGATGCCTTCGTGACCCAGCGAACGGTGCTGTCTGCCTTCGCATCATCTGATCTCGTTCGAGCCAATCTTGAGTCGAATCGCCAAAACTCAAACGGGATCGAGCCATATACCCTGTTGTGGATACAAAGCGTTGTCGATTATTTCGAATTCACAGGCGACCAGGTCACATTGAATCACTTCATGCCAGACGTTCAGACGAAGCTTAAGCACGCCGAAGATATTTGGGATGATCCCGACATCTTCTTCTACGGACATGATGAGCGCCTTGGATTCCTGCAGACACCTCCGGCAAATCTACCTGAAGAAAAGAACGCATATAGGCTTCTTGTCATCCGAGAACTTCGACAAGTGGCGAACTCCGCCAAACAAGTTGGAGAGGTTGCCGAGTCTGAGGAATTGTTGGTGAGAGCAAGTGACTTGGAAGCGCGTTTCTTCAGAAGGTGTCCGGGCTGGGTGTCGGAACTGGGTTTACATGCAGCCGCAGAGGCCATTCTGGCGAAGGTCGGTACCGATACCGAGCGTGAGCAACTCTCCAGACGAGTCTTTGAAAATCCTGAACAGCGAATCTCATTTTCACCGTTCAACGAGTACCAACTTCTAGAAGCACTTGCGAAACAGGGCCGCACACAGGACGCGCTAACCGACTTGAAAACGCTCTGGGGTGCGCAGATCCGTTATGGGGCAACCTGCTTTGCTGAGGTATTTCGGCCAAGCTGGGCCGACGATATACCCACCAATGGCAAAATCCCGGATGGTGTCGTCGGCTATACAAGCCTATGTCACGGCTGGAGTAGCGGAGCCGCTCCGTGGGTACAGGAACATGTGCTCGGCGTTGATCTCACCTCAATCGCATCTCAAGAACTTGACGTCTCTCCCCTGTTGGAAGGGGGTCCGGACCGTTTCGCTGGCGACGTTGCGACACCGGCTGGCCCAGTCCACGTCTCCTGGAATGCCTCTATCAAGCAATTATGGCTCAAATGGCCAGCCAAATATAAAGTGATATTGGTTCTTCCGGCAGACATACAGGTAAGCGGCGCGGTTCGCCGTTCGACTTCTGCTTCATTCAACTCAAAAGATAGCGCAACATATTTTCCGGTTGGAACAGTTACAGAATTGGAGCTGCGAATCACTCATCCCCCATTCCCTCTTTCTGACAAACTGCCTCAGCCGTCTTGGCCCAATGTCATGAATATCGCCAAGGCTCAGCCGCAAGGAAATTGGAAGGGCGTCTATGGGCAAGAGGGTCACTGGTTCTTTGGTCTGCCAGATATACAGGGTAAGTTGCCGCAATATGTCTCCGCAATAAAGATTCGGAGCCCTGAAGCCGTGGTTTGGGCTAACAAAACGGACGATCCTCGGGCCCTTGAAACATCGGAGGGAGATGGAAGAGTTCTAGGCGCAATCACCACTAAATTACCTGATTGGGACAAACTTACCACTGCTGTAGATGTCAGTTTCAGCAACAATTTGTCACATCGAGTGACTCTTTATTTTGTAGATTGGGAGCTGGAGGATCGCGAGGTCGAGGTTAACCTGACCTCGCTCATCGACGGAACGCCGCTGGCTCGATCGCTGATACTTCGTCATTTCGGAAACGGGTTGTATATCTCTTTCGACATCCGTTCTTCTTTCAGGATCCGGGTCGCGCACGTGGATGGGGGCGGTGCATGTATATCTGCGATGTTCTTCGACCCTGTGCCAAAAGGAGTGCCACTTCGTTAGGTGGAGATTCCGGAAAAGGGCGATTGCGGAAATAGCGGCTCGAAGTTGCCGAAATCCGATTTTAGGCTGCATCGTGTTTTGGAAACCGGACAATTCGAGCGAGTTTGCTTATCTCCAGCGCCGCGGAAAAGAAGCCCTTTGATTCGTATGCACCGTTAGGCTTACACGTTTTGAATATGCAAGGTGCTGAACTCGTATGTTCAGGTGCCGACCCCATCGACCTAGCCCGACCAACTCATTATGAACTTTGTCAAGGCATGATTTGCTACGTGCAGCAGTGCCGTCCAGAACCTCTTTAGTTTCAATGGGAGTATTATTTCCCGGGGACACGCATGGTCTCAGAACAGGATCGCGAAAAAGATAATCCGCGCCCGTCGCAAATCATCGAGGCGTTAGGCTCGCTTTTGGCCAGCGCCCCGTTTTCCGGAAGCAAACAGTGCTGCGCACTCCTTCAGTATCTCGTGGAGCACTCGATGAGCGGAAAAGAAGCCGGGCTCAAAGAGCGCATCATCGGAATCGAAGTGTTTGGGAGAAAACCCGACTACGACACCAGCGAGGACGCTGTCGTCCGGGCGCGGGTCGGCGAAGTTCGAAAGCGGCTGGCGCAATACTATACGAGTGAGGAGGGGCAGGATGTCCCCGTCAGAGTCGCCATCGCCTCCGGATCATACCGGCCCACTTTTGTCCTTCGTCCTGGCGTAAACAACGGGAGCAGAAGCGAAAACAATACAGACACGAACCAGCCGGGAACGGCGGGCTCTCACGTCGCGGAAAATCATACGTCGCCTCAACCCGCTCCTTCTAATCTCAGTTTGCCGAAGATAATTCGGTGGCGTTTTTGGGGGCTCGGCGGCGCGGCAGTCTGCGTAGTTCTATTGGTTGCGTGGATCGGCATCCCGAGATGGACAAAAAGCGAATTTGCCGTCTTTTGGGCACCCATTCTCGACAGCAAGAAGCCGCCGGTTATATATACCGGCACAGCGCCGGTCTATATCCGCTCTATGGAGTCTGTCTTTGGAATGCGGGCTCCGGTAGATCCTAAAGAGCAGATGCAGCCAGCACGAAAGTGGATTTTGCCGGCGCTGACGCCGGGAAGTGTGCTGACCTCAAAGGACGTGTTGGTCGATCCGAGCGGCTATGTTGAGCTCGGAGACGTGATGGCGACCATGAGCGTGGCCAAATTACTCGGCGAAAGCCGACGTAATTTCGATCTGCGCATTGGACCGGACTTGGCCTTCGAAGACCTGCACGGTGCTCCGACGGTACTTGTGGGCGGCTATGCCAATTTTTGGACCATGTTTATGAACCGCGATCTGCGCTTTTACTTCGATAACAACTTGAGTATCCGGGAGCGCGGAGGCCAGGGCCGGATTTGGTCTATCTCGCGAGAGGCGAGCCGGGCAAGAAGCAGCACGGTCACGGAAGACTATGCCATCGTTTGCAGGATTTTCAATTCCAAAACCGGCGCTCCAGTCATCGCGCTTGCGGGAACCACAACCTGTGGAACCAGGGCCGCCAGCGAATTCTTAGCCGATCCTGTCAGCATGAGAAAGCTGCGGAGCATCCCCAGGGATGCATGGGAGCAGAAGAACCTTGAACTGGTTCTCCATGCACCGCTCGTCAACTGTAATCCTACTTCCGTGGAAATCGTGGCCGAGCACACCTGGTAGGCGCTATTGCTGGGCGCGTAGATAAATCGACTGTGCGTTCGTGCAAATTAGTTTGCGGCAAGAGCCTCAATTACGCAAGTTAGCAGTGCCGCACCGTCCCGAAGACGTTGTAATAAGTCCCCCAGATTGGGGTGATTAGAGGGGTAGGGCGGGGTGCGGCACCTGAACAGACGGGTCCCGCACCTTGCGCATTCAACTGCGAAAGCCTAACTGTGGCATGCCAATCAACGGTCCCCTTTCCATGCGCCGGAATGCATGGAGGTTAGATCGAAGCATCAGCCGCAGGCATTTATCGCTCGCATCCATCGCAGGTATTCGACAAAACCGAACACGCCATGCAGCGTGCTCGCAAGGAGTAAACATGAATCTTAGAACCTCTGCCATGACAGCGTCATTGATCGGCCCGGCCCTCCTATTTGGCCACAGCCTCCAGGCCCAGACCACCTTTCCCGCCAACACCAGCTACTATGTCGGCTACACCAATTGCACCGACAGCCAGACCACTCCCAGCGCCAGCATGCCGTGGTGCACCTTCAACAACATCAATGGAAATATCTTCAGCCTCGGCGACCATCTCTACCTACAGGCGGGCGGCACTTGGAACCAGGAGCTAGACCTACTGGGCACCGGAACATCCAGCAATTGGATCACCCTGAGTTCCTACGGCACCGGCGCCAATCCCATCATCAACCGCAACGATACTACTTCCGGAACCCTTCGCTGCGTCCGCCTAACCAACCCCGATTACTGGAACATCAATAACCTCCAGGTGGAAAACGCTGGGGCCGGCATCCTGGTGGAGTTCAGCACCCCCAACCATAACGGGCTGAGCCTCTCGAACATCTACGCGACCGGCATGCAGGGCATTCCGTATGGAACCCAGGAAAACGCGGACGGCATGATCGTATCGTCCGGCATCATTCTCACCTCCCCAAGCAACCAAACCATCACGCTCACCGCGGGCCAATCCGACATCAACAACGTTTACATCGGGAATTTCGAGGGCACGAACAACTTCGGCAGCATAACTCTCTGGGATTCAGGCTGGGTGGGATGGGGGGCCGGAGGGGGCGCGGATGGCAACACTACCTGGGCCCTGACAAATGGCGTGTTCCAGAATCTTTATCTGCATCAGGATTTGCAGGGTGCAAGCCAGGCCCCCATATCGCTCAGTTTCGCCCACGATCTCACCATCATGGATTCCGTGATCACCGACCCACTCGGCTCTTCGTCGACCGGCACCACCGCGATGATCTCTGCCTTGGACAACCACATCGTATTGATGAACGATCAGATCACCGACGTTCCCCCAACCGGCAGCGCCGATGGGTGCGGCTGGGACAACGAAATGCAGAATAACGACATCGAGTTCTTAGGCGACTACATTGGCAACAATGCGGGCGCGGGCATCGAGTTTTTGAACATCCACAACGCCGGTTACGACGGCTACAGCGACCACAACATCAACAACGTAGTTACCGGCAGTCTCTTCGTCAACGACGGCGGAGGCGGAGGCTCGTGGGGCGGCCTCTGGGCCTACGGCAGTGACGGCACGCCCACCGGCACGGCCTCGCAGAACCTCTACTGGGAGCCGGCCTACGGCTTCAGTGGCGTCAACATGCCCGGCTTTACCTTCACCAACAACCTGCCGGCCGATTCGGCAGCGGACACCTGGAGCGCCTACAACGGATTCAGCAGCACCCAGGGCCAAAATCAATGGTCCTACCAGTACTACAACGGCTCCTACGGCAACATGACCACCTTCAACACCCTGGGGACCTCTGGGGTTTGGAGTTCGTGGGGCGCCAACAGCAACACCTCCCAGATCTGGGGAAGCAAGATGCTGCCAGACGCCTGCAATAGCTGCTGGACGGCTCGCGTGTGGACCGCGCCCCATGCGGGCAACATCAGCATTCGCGGCTGGGCGGCTAAGGACATTAGCGGCGGCAACGGGGTCGTGGTCAATATCCTTCAAAACGACACTGCGATCTGGGGCGGGAGCGGAGGAACAGCGCTCGCGGGCAGCAACATGACCGGCTTCGCCACCAACGTGGATGTTACAGTCGCCGCGGGTGACACCATATACTTCCAGGTCAACAATGCCGGCAGCGGGAACAATACCGACGACACCATCAGCTGGGCGCCGAATATCGTCTACACGACCACGCTCGGTACCAGCGGCGGCGATCTGTTGAACAACCAGTCGTTTGCGAGTGACTTGAACGGCTGGACCGAATACGGCAGTCCCCTCTCCTCCATCACGGTACCCAATAGTGGAGAGGTGCAAATGTATAACTCCAGCGCCGCCATCAACCTCGCCATCGGCCAGACCGTTTACGGCGTGCCGACGGGCACCCCCTTCACCGCTACGGTGTCCTCAAGCACGGGGCACACCAGCGGGGCGTACTTGTCTGTCTTCGACGGCGTGTATACCCAGGCGCTCTGCACTACAAATCTGCCGTCCACCAATTACCCAACCTGGACGACGTACACTTGCTCGGGCGCGACGGACAGTACCGGAGTCCTCTTCTATGCTCTTGGCTCGGGGAGTAGCCCCGCGGGCGCTTGGGCAGATTTCGAAACTCCGTCCCTAGCGCTTCGCACCAATCTGTTGACCAACCCAACGCTTGCGAGCGGCTTGAGCGGCTGGACCGAGTATGGTAGCCCCACCGCCTCCATCACTGAACCCAATAGTGGCGAGGTGCAAATGTACAATTCCAGCGCCCCGATTAACCTCGCCATCGGCCAGAGCGTTCACGTGGCGAGCGGCACCCACTTCACCGCTACGGTCTGGGCAAGCACGGGGAACAGCACCAGCGGCGCATATCTGACGGTCTTCGACGGCGTGTATGCTACGCCGCTGTGCACTGTGGCTCTACCTGCCTCCAATTCCCCAAAGTGGCTCCCTTATAGCTGCTCGGGCACGGCAGACACCACTGGAGTCCTTTTCTACGCTCTGGGCTCGGGAAGTAGCCCCGCGACTGCTTGGGCCGATTTCCAAATTCCGACCTTGGCGGTGCAGTGACGCGGCGCTGAACCTTCGCCGCTGGTGCGGTGGAAGAAGTGGAAATCCCGCCGCTCTGGTGGGATTTCCGCGCGAGGCGGGGAAATCCTGTTTTGAGCCTCTGAGCGGATTTCTCGACTGTCACCTTGCTCCGGGGATACCTGCGCAAACTCCTCGTGCGCGGTGTAAGATCAGCCGTCCTCATAGTCAAGCGAGACGGTCGCCATCGGCGCATGGCTTGACGCGCTGGAGCACGGGGCGCGCCGATCAACATAGTGACAATAGAGCATTCAAAAGAGTGATTGGTGCTACGCCTGGACAGTATCGCAACACCTCTTGGATCAACCGACAAAGTGAGATTCATCGACGTGGCAGGTGCCCACCAGATCTCTTTCGGAAGGCTTGAGATACCGCATTCGATGTGGCCGCTGGGATGCATTTGGCTCTGTGTTCCCTTAGCTACCGAGGCGACGCGGACGACTAGGGGTTGATGATGCCGACCCATTGCGGCAGCTCCTCGCCCGATGCCATCTTCTCCCCCAGCTTCAGACAGAGATCCGCCATGGATGCCCTGCTCACAAACTTCGTCACGCCCATGGCATCCTTCATCATGCTCGCCTCGCCTGACCGATACGTGTTCGTCTTCTCACCGTCGTTGAGCATTGGCGGCAGGATGAGAGTTGGCCGAATGAGTCCCTTGTCCTTTGCCTCCTCTACCTCTGCCAACTGCTTTACGAAATCATTCAGGGGCTTCGACCAGAACAACGCCGTCGCGACACTGACGAACATGCGCGCAAAGAAGCCGGTGATGTACGCCCCCGTCGGGCCGAGGCCCCAAGCGGCGACACTGATAAATGGTGTAGCCCCGCGCCCGGTCGCAGCGACGGCCCTCAACTCCCCCAAGGCCAGGAGCGCGCTGTGCGTACCCGTGGAAACGGCCGTATGTGGCACCGTTTCCGATGCCAGCATGACGTACACCACGTCTGGTTTCGCCGCCCTTATCGCCAGCGCCACCTTGTCCGCCTCATGCAACTCGCCGGTGAAAGCGCGCAGGTGCGGATGTAAGACCACAACCGTAGGGAGCTTCGATACATTGCGAACGTAGATGGTCACAATGTGACCACGCGCGAGTGCCTGCGACAGAAAGGGCAAGCCCGTGCGCCCGGTGGCACCCAGAAGGAAGAAGCTGAGCGGCGTGGAAGCGACACCCGTTAACGGCTCGGCGGCTGTGGCGGAAAGCGAGAACGGGTCGATCGTAAAACTGCGCGGCACTACCGCTCTCTTCATGTCTCGACCTCGTTGGCGCCCATCACTATGATTCGGATCGCGAGCGCCATCCGTCGCTTGTAGTCAGACAGGTCGCCGGTCGCCGACTTGACGCCAGCCGAAGTATCGAGAAGATGCATCGCAAGTTCCTGCGCGCCGATTCCATGCCGCTCCCATCGAACAGCCGTGCCGGCCTGCGTCAGGGTATCGGCAATGACTGAAAGCACATCCGCCTCGAAGCGGGAAACGATGCTTTCCTCCTGAGATCGCGCGATCACCAGCAACTCCGCGATGTTGACCTGGGACGAAAGGGCGAGCGAATCTCCGCAGAGAAGCTCGAATACGCCTATCAGTGTTTGCTCCACAGTGCCGTTCTGATTGGCGGCAAGACCTCTGATCGAAACCAACATCTGCTCTGTCACATATTCCAAGGCCGCACGAAATAACCGCTCCTTGTCGCGGAACTGGAGATAGAGCGTCTGCCGAGATACTTGCGCTGCGGCCGCGACGTCCTCCATCGAGGTCTTCCGGTATCCGAATTGGAAGAAGACCTTCACGGCCGCCGCCAAAATCGCCGCCTGTCGTGACGGTCGCGCTGCCTCACTCGATTCGTTCATTGGCTGTACCTCTCCTCCTCTCTGGTTCGACTTCCCACTCGGCTTTCTACGACTTTACCTGTCGCGGCAGACCAAACATCCGGAAGATGATCGCATCCATCCAGCGGTCGGGAAGGTTGTGCTTGAGGAACGCGCAGAGCTTCGCGTCCATCCCGATCAGGTAACGGGTTCGGGGGTGAGGCGCCATCACCGCACGGAGGATCGTCAGCGATGCCTTCGCCGGAGAGGTTGAGTGTCTGGGGGCGGACGCGACCGTCTTCGCGAACGCCCGAAGGGCATCCGCGTAGACGGGCTGAAGGCTTTTCGGCAGGGCATCCGCGAGCCTGTTGAGTTGGTCGGGGGACCGGCTGAGCATCAGCGTGGAAATGGACCCGGGAGCTATGGCGGAGACCTGAACGCTGAACGGGGAGAACTCAATCCGCATCGAGTCGCTCACCGCCTCGAACGCGGCCTTCGCCGCCTGGTAGGCGGCAATCATCGGACCCGGCATTATCCCGCCGATTGAGGTCACGTTGATAACTCGTCCGCGCGAGGCGCGAAGTTGCGGAAGGAGCTGCTGGGTGAGAGCAATCGGGCCGAAGAAAAGCACGTCGAACTGGGATCGCCACTCAGTCAGCGGCATTGTCTCAATCGGCCCGGCCCATTGCGTGCCCGCGTTGTTAATGATTGCGTGGAGCCTGCCTCCGGCCGCGATTTTGGCCCTAACAATTTCCACTGCCGCAGCGATCTGACCG
>Ga0302315_10001096_pt1 | contig 28567 bp, 28 predicted proteins | sample III_Palsa_N3_1_FD_200532 | JGI IMG/M metagenome (GOLD analysis project Ga0302315, IMG submission 200532) | Peat permafrost microbial communities from Stordalen Mire near Abisko, Sweden - III_Palsa_N3_1 | ecosystem: Environmental > Terrestrial > Soil > Palsa > Peat permafrost | place: Sweden...
TGGATAACACTGCACCGCAGTTTTACACTTAACGACAGCAGTTTTGCTGTCTAAACTGTCCGAGCCACCCCTTTTATAGGAAATCCTCAACTGTGGTTCAAATCGTCAAAATTTCGTATTGTACCTTCGCGTTTGTTCTTGTGATTTCGTCATTCAGTCTTCAAGTTCGCAGTGAGGAACTAATCCTACAGAGAGGTGATGACGACACTATTGCTTGCTTCGATAATTTATCCATGAGCAAATATCGCGAACGCTGCTCAAATAATTTTCCAGAGATAAAAGGCAAAGTTGAAACCGCATTCCAAGCTTGGCGTACGGCAAATGCCTCACGCTTGAGGGAAACTACTGCAGCCTGTCAAGAACGGTTTTCCGTCTTAAATAAGAATGATCCCATTCGATTGGACCAATTAAGAAAGTATGCCGCCGATGAACACTCGAGATTCATTGCACCAATGGATTCGAACTTGATAGCAAATGCACGAGAAGACTGCAAAGTTCTAATCAATGAACTTACAGATCCACAATCTGCAATGATGGTCCCGGAATACCTTGCAGATAGGATACGCAACGTTACTCTTAAGGTTGAATTTACAAAAACGAATCTCGAACTGAAATTTGGTGAGGTGCCGATTGCATTGGACTTACGTTTAATAGTGGATGGAGATGCTCCCAACTCAGAAATATTGAAGCAAACGATTAAGACCTATACGGGCGACAGAATAGACTATGTGCATGTGCTAAAAAATTCCCTTATCGGTAAGCGAGTTTTCAATTCCCTAAAGATAAATATATCTGAAAATGATGGCTTTGCAGTTATCGGTTTGTCTACAACGCCTGACGGCGCAAAACGCCTTGAAGAAACTACTCGTGCAAACACTGGCAAACTGGTGGCACTTGTTCTGAATCAGGAAATCTTGAGCATCTACAAGATACAAGAAAAAATACCAATTGGAAGTACGTTTAGTGTCAGATTACCAGTGGATGCTGCCAAGGAGATGGCGAAGAAAATTAATGCAGCACTATTGCAGAAGTAGTGAGCTCGGAATGGCCGAGATTTTAGGGTTCGCATTTGATGTTGATTTTTTACGTCGAAATGCGGCATCAAGGTAAAATCTGAATGTCCGGTGTCAGGAAATCTGAACGACAGCAACGGGTCGTCTAGAGACCGTCGACGTTTTCGCGACATATAAGCACAGTCGCATACAAGGAAGTTGAATGAACTTAATTCTCGAACGCACAGACAAGGTCAAATACTACACAAATATGTCATTGGTGCTAGCTGCACTTGGCATTACTGCATCGGAATTTGACTGGTACGTTAGTGACATCGAAACCAACTATTACGGGACAAATTTTAGCTCCGACGATCAATGGATCAATGGCGACGATTTGCAGGAATTTTTGGAGCGAAATGAAGTTCAATTTATCTGTGCGGTCTTCAGTGCCGTTCCAAAGGGATCTAGGCCGATTGTTGACAATACTCCGTATGTGGATGGGAACCCAGATTATTGGAGTGGTAAAGAAGTTGAGCCACAGCTCCGGGGAGCACTTTTTGAAATTGCATGTTGGGATAGCAGCGCAACGCTTTTAGTTGGGTTGCCAGAAGATGCTTTGAACGCGTTTCGCCATGTATACCCCGACGCCAAACCACTTGTGATACGCGGGCAATCGGTGACAAGTATTCAAACATGAACGCAGGCTTTCAGAAAAGGTGACCGGCGGGATTGGGTCGATAGCGCTAGTCCAGTGTTTTCATAGCATATAAGCCGAATTGAATATCACGCTACCGTATCCGCGACAAATGCCGCTGCACCGACATCAACGCACCACCCAACCCCAGCGCCGCGCTCAATCCCAGCAAGATTGCCGTAGCCGAAATGCCCAACGGCGCTAATCTGAATTCAGACGCGTACAAGCGCGCAAAGTCGGCAATCGCATCATTCAACGGCTGCAACGCGAGCGCAACCACGCCCAGCGCTGCAGCACCGGCGCACAAGCCCAGCAATGCGCCGCTGTAGTAGAACGGGCGGCAAATGAAGCTGTCGGTGGCGCCGACTATGCGCGATACTTCGATTTCTTCGCGTTGCGTCATCACTTGCAGGCGGATGGTGTTGAATACCACGGCCACCACTACCACGCCCAGGGTCAGTGCGAGGAACAGCAAGGCGACTTGCAAGATGTGCAGTAGAGCTGCCAAGCGCTTGACCCAGGTTGAATCGACTTGCACGGTTTCAACCTCGGGCAGGGTTTTCAATTGGGTGGCGATGGAGTCGACCCGCGTTGCCTCGGCGGAATTCTGTAGCCCTGCCAATTTAAGCACGTAGCCATCCGGCAGCGGGTTTGCGCCAAGCGTTGCCACCACGTCGGACATGCCGCTTTTTTCGTTCAGGCTGGCGAGCGCTTTTTCACGCGGCACGAACTCCAGTTGCGCTTTGCTGTCGCCGGCGATTTTATGGATATCCACCGCTGCCGCCAGCGCTTTTTCACGTGGTGTATCCATCTTCATGAAGATGCTGATTTCCGGCTCGACTGCCAATTGACGCGAGAGGGGGCGCATGTTTTCTAGCAGGGTCAAGCCGGCAAACGGCAGCGCCAGGGCGATGGCGACCACGATCGTGTTCAGCAGGAATCCGCTGCGCGGCTTGAAAATCTGGCGCAGCGCGCGGCTCAGCGCAAATGCATGCTGGCGTATCCAGGTAATCATGCGTGCCCCCTGGCAGGTTGCCCGGCGTCGATCAGACGCCCCGAATCCAGGTGAATCACGCGACCTGCGTTGACCAGTATCTCTTCGTCGTGGGTGGAAATCAGGCAGGTGACGCCGACGCCGTGGAAGGCTTTCAATGCATCCAATACCTTGTTGGCGTTGCCGCGATCAAGATTGGCGGTAGGTTCGTCTGCGAGGATAATTTGAGGTCGGTTGACGATGGCGCGGGCGATGGCGGCGCGTTGTTGTTCGCCGCCAGACAGGCTGAGCGGCTCCGATTTGGCCTTGTCCAGCAGGCCGACTTTATCGAGTGCCGCGCGTGCGCGTTTTTCGGCATCGGCCCTGGTGGCGCCGCAGACTACCAGCGGCAGCATCACATTGGTCAAGACGTCGCGGTCGAACAGCAAGCGCTGTTGCTGCAGGATCAAACCGAGATTGCGCCGCAGATAGGGTAAGCCCGATGTTTTGAGTTTGCCGATGTTCTGCCCATTCACCAATACCGTTCCGGAGCTGGGCCGTTCAATCGCCGCGATCATTTTCAGCAGGGTCGATTTGCCAGCGCCCGATGGTCCCGCCAGGAATATCAATTCGCCCTTGTCTATCGACAGGTTGATATCGGCAAGCGCGGTGGAATGAGCCGAATAGCGTTTAGTGACCTGCTGAAATTCAATCATTTTTAATTTAATAGCGCATCGACAAATTCAACGGCGTTAAACGGCTGCAAATCTTCGATCGTTTCGCCGACCCCGATGAAATATACCGGCAATGGGCGGGTTCTGGCAATCGCCGCCAGGATGCCGCCTTTGGCGGTGCCGTCCAGTTTGGTGACGACCAGGCCGGTCAAGCCGAGCGCATCGTCGAAAGCCTTGACTTGGGTCAGTGCGTTTTGCCCGGTATTGCCGTCGATGATCAGCAATATCTCATGCGGTGCACCGGTCATTCCCTTGGCTACTACGCGTTTGATTTTTTTCAACTCTTCCATCAGATGCAATTGCGTCGGCAGGCGTCCTGCGGTATCGACCATGACCACGTCGATATTGCGCGCCTGCGCCGAATGAATCGCATCGAAGGCGACGGCGGCGGGGTCGCCGGACTCTTGTGAAATCACGGTCACGTTATTGCGCTCGCCCCATACCGTCAACTGCTCGCGAGCGGCGGCGCGGAAGGTGTCGCCGGCTGCCAACAGCACGGATTGATGATGCGCTTGCAGATGTTTGGCGAGTTTGCCGATGGTGGTGGTTTTGCCGGCGCCGTTGACGCCTGTAATCATCATTACCAGCGGTTGGTGGCGTCCGAGTTCCAGCGGCTTTTGCAGTGGTGTTAGCAGCTCGATGAGTAAGCTGCGCAAGGCGGTCTTGACTTGATCGGCTTCGGTCAGCTTTTCATCCTTGACTTTGGCCTTCAGTGCGTCCAGCAGGTATTGGGTCGCTTCGACTCCGGCGTCGGAAACCAGCAGGGCCGATTCCAGTTCTTCATACAAATCGTCGTCGATCTTGGCGCCGACGAAGAGCAGGGTCAGGTTGGACGAGGTTTTGGCTAGCCCCTTCTTGAGCCGCTCCAACCATGAACTACGTTGCTCGGGCTGGGCCGGCACCGGCTGATTGACTTGCTCGACCTCGGCGATTTCGGCTGTTTGCGGTACCGCTGCTGGAGCGATCGGTGCAGAAGTAGCCGGAACAGCGGTTTCAGGCGCTAAGCTTGTTGGTTCTTTGGGTTTTTTCTTGAAGAAACTAAACATCGGGTATGTGGGCAGCAATGCGGTCGGAGGTGCTTGCAATTTAGCAATAAACAAGCGAATTCAATCGGCATCATTCTATCAGAGCCGTTAGGTGTGGCGAAATGCGCATGAAAAGCCGCAGGAAAGAGTGTGATTTGTTGCAACGTGCTATGGCTGCGGCAGTCGACAGACCCGCAATTGGATATACTGCGCCGAACGGCATTCTTCGCATTTTCGAGGAAGTGAATAAATTAACATCGAATTAACTTCGAAAATCTGAATCATATGCAAAAAAAATCGGTTAAACCCGCAGTCCGCAAACCGCGGGTTCGCGCGCCGTTGGCACATCAAGTTCGCATTATCGGCGGGCAATGGAAGCGTACGCCGCTGGCGGTACTGGATGCCGAGGGCTTGCGGCCAACTCCGGACCGGGTCCGCGAAACGGTGTTCAATTGGTTGAATCATCTGTTTGATGGCGCCTGGGGTCGCGTGGCCTGTCTCGATTTGTTTGCCGGCACCGGCGCCTTGGGGTTCGAGGCCGCCAGCCGCGGTGCTGCACGGGTAGTGATGGTAGAAGCCAATGCCGCCGCCGTGCGCCAATTGCAGGCGACACAGGAAAAATTGCAAGCCACGCAGGTTAGCATCCTGCGCGGCGACGCCGGCGCGACTGCGCAAAGCCTGGTGTCGCGCCTGGACGGTGCCGGCAAAAATGATGATCGCTTTCAACTGATCTTCCTAGACCCGCCGTATCATCAGGACTGGTTGGCGAAGATGCTGCCTAACTGTGCCAGTTTGTTAAGCGATGGCGGCTTGGTGTACGCCGAGGCCGAGCAAGCATTCGATAACGGATCGCTACCCGACTGGATGAACGGCTGGCAGGTAATCCGCGCGGATAAAGCCGGTATGGTGTTCTACCATTTGTTGCAACGCAAAATAGATGCCTGATTTTCAGGCATAATGCGTTTTCCAATTCATGATGGTGCACAGATAGTGCGCGAACAGGCAGAATGTGCGCATACTTGCACCATTGTGGCGTGAAACGCGAAACGCATTGGTTTTGATTGTCTTACCAGCAATAATTTCGCAACAGCCTCTTAGATCATTTTGGAGTCACGATGGTTACAGCCATATATCCGGGTACCTTTGATCCACTTACGCGTGGGCATGAAGATTTGGTGCGTCGTGCGTCGGGACTGTTCGATAAACTGGTGGTGGGGGTGGCAGACAGCAAGAACAAACGGCCGTTCTTTTCGCTGGATGAGCGCTTGACGATTGCCAATGAAGTGCTGGGGCATTATCCCAATGTGCAGGTCGAAAGCTTTTCCGGCTTGTTGAAGGACTTTGTACGCACGCACGATGCACGCGTAATCGTGCGCGGTTTGCGCGCTGTTTCCGACTTTGAATATGAATTCCAGATGGCTGGCATGAACCGCTATTTGCTGCCTGACGTCGAAACCCTGTTCCTGACGCCATCGGATCAATATCAGTTTATTTCCGGCACCATCGTGCGCGAGATCGCGGTACTTGGCGGCGACGTCTCCAAATTCGTTTTCCCCTCCGTGGAACGCTGGCTGAAACAGAAGATCGCCGCAATGCCGGAATGAGATGTAGGATGTTGATAGGATTATGGCTCTTTTAATTACCGATGACTGCATAAACTGCGACGTTTGCGAGCCCGAGTGCCCGAACGGGGCGATTTACATGGGTCCCGAAATCTATGAAATCGACCCGCACAAGTGCACTGAATGCGTCGGCCATTTCAATGAGCCGCAATGCCAGCAAGTGTGCCCTGTCAGTTGCATTCCTTTCGATCCGGCATGGCGGGAGTCGAAGGAACAGCTGCAAGAGAAATACGAGCGCCTGCAAGCTGAGTTAAAGCCTTAATGCACGCAAGGATGTAGTTAGCCCTGGCTGAAAGCTTGAACGCGATTGCGACCGCCTTCCTTGGCTTGATACAGGGCTTGGTCGGCTTGGGCCAGAATCTGCTGCCCCAGCAAATCGATAGCTTGATCCGGTATGGAAAGGTCTAAAGCCGCCACGCCGATCGATACGCTGACCTGACGGTTCTCCTTGCCGATAGTAAATGGCTTATCGCAAATGCTGGTGCGTATCCGTTCGGCGACGTTGCAGGCGTCATTCATTTGCGTGTCCGGCAATAACACCACAAACTCTTCTCCGCCAAAGCGCCCCAAGGTATCGCTCAAGCGCAATTCGGCTTTGGTGCGCGCAGCCATTTCCCGCAATACTTCATCGCCGCTTTGATGGCCATAGCTGTCGTTGATGCGCTTGAAATGGTCGATGTCGATATACAGGCAGCAAAAGTCACCGGCGCGACGTCGGGTGCGCCCGATTTCTTCTGTCATGCGTTGTTCCACGTAACGTCGATTGTTGACTCCGGTGAGCGGGTCCATCAAGCCCAGATGCTTCAAGCGTTCGACGTTGACGACATTTTCCAGGCAAATGGCAACGATCGATGCCATGTGTTCCAAGAAGTCAGTGGCCATGTTCGGCGTAAATCGATTGGCGTCCTGGCTGCCGAGTCCAAGCAAACCAATCAAGGCATTATGCCGCCACAACGGCACCAGGGCGACACTGGCAGGTTGCGGCAAATTAGGAGGAAAAAGGTCGCCGTTGCGGCTGGCATCCAGCGGGCCCAATTCGGGGCGCCTCAAATGCTGAAGCGGACCGAGTTCGCGGACGTCTTGAAAGAACAGTAAATTGGGGAATTCGCTGAGGCCAATATTCAGGTCCTGCAAAATGCGACGGATTTCATATTTCGAATCGAGCATCGCCAGGGAGACCACTTCCAGTTCGGATGGTGCCGACAACGCCGCAAAGATGCTTTCGATCAACTCGCGGAAACCCGATGCGCTGATGAAGTTCAGGTCGAATTCCTGATGCCGGCGCATGATTTCTTCATTGCGTCTTGCCTGGTCAATCAGCAAGGCCAATTGTTCGCGCAATTGCAGATTTTCTGATTGCTGCGTGTTTGACATTGGCTACGGCTCCGCTTCTGGCATCGTAAGGAATTGATTTTGCCGTTGTCGATTATATACGCATGTGACTTATTTCCAACACTTTGTCGTGGAATTTGAAGCTAGAACGCCAGTTCGACCTCAACTTCCTGTCCGACTTCCAGGACGTGATTTTCCCCTTCCAGCAAAATCACATTCATGCCAAACGTGATGCCGCCGTCGACCTTGGGATTGGCGCGATAGCTTTGCAGGATATCCAGCGGGTCCGGGCCACTGATGCCGGTTGCCTGATCGATTGCCGGGATGGGGCAGCGTGGGCAAGGCTTGATCGGCTGCAGTTGCACTTCGCCAATCTGGAGGACTGCAGCGTAATCTTCTTCAAAGGCTTCCACACCGGCAATCACGAGGCTGGGGCGGAAGCGGTTCATCGGCAATGCCGGGCGCGCTTGCGCATGCAGTTTCTGATTCAGGTCGGCTAGTGAAGCCTCGGAAATCAACAGCATCGGGTAGCCGTCGGCAAAATGCGTTTGAATGTCGCGGCCGCCGGTCCATTCATTGTTGATCAATCGTTGCACCTGCGGATGAAAGCGTGCCAAGCGGCACGGTACGCCCAGTGCTTGTGTGAACCAGGCGGCAATGTTCTCGCCGCAATCCAAGGCTAGCAGTGCATGGTCCCATACGCGGACGTGCAAGGTCGCTGCATGATTCGGGTCCGGTAAATTCAGCGGAATTTCCAGCGTCGCCATACCCGGCGCAGTGACTTCCAGCAGGTCGATTTTCAAATGCGGCCTGATGCAAGCCATCTGCGGAATTTCACGCTGCGTCAAGAAATTACCGGCATGATCCACCACCATCCATTCACGATCGTAGATGCGACCGCTCATCAGTCCGAACGGTGTCACGGTCGCCTCGCGCAACGCGATGCCGGCACACGACTTGATCGGATACAAATTCAGTTCGGTCAATATCGGCATGCCGGTGCTGCCTTTTTTCGATTACGGATGCGGAGCTTTAAACGTTGAAGAGGAAATTCAGTACGTCGCCATCCTTGACCACATATTCCTTTCCTTCGGCGCGCATCTTGCCGGCTTCCTTGGCGCCATGCTCACCCTTGAATGCGATGAAGTCGTCGTAGGAAATCGTTTGGGCGCGAATGAAGCCGCGTTCGAAATCGGTATGGATCACACCCGCAGCTTGTGGCGCGGTGTCGCCCTTGTGGATGGTCCAGGCGCGTACTTCCTTCACACCGGCCGTGAAATACGTCTGCAGTCCCAGCAAGGTATAACCGGCGCGAATCAAGCGATCCAGGCCCGGTTCCTCCATGCCCATGTCGGCCAGGAATTCGGCTTTGTCGGCATCGTCCAGATCGGCAATTTCAGATTCGATGGCCGCGCAAATCGCTACCACCGGCGCATTTTGCGCCTTCGCGTAGGCGGTTAATTGATCCAGCAGCGGGTTATTGGTGAAGCCATGGTCCGATACATTGGCGACATACATGGCCGGTTTGGCAGTGATCAGGCAGAGCGGCTTGATCAACGCCATTTCCTCGGCGTCCAATCCCATGGCGCGGACCGGCTGGGCCTTATCCAGATGCGGCATGATCCGTTCCAGCAGCGTCACCAGTTTGGCGGCGTCTTTATCGCCGGAGCGGGCTTTCTTGTTTTCACGATGGATGGCTTTATCGACCGCCGCCATATCAGCCAGCGCCAATTCGGTCTGGATCACTTCGATGTCGTCCAGGGGATTGATGCGACCCGCTACGTGGATTACATTCGGGTCTTCAAAGCAGCGCACTACGTTGACGATGGCATCGGTCTCGCGGATGTGGGCAAGGAATTGGTTACCCAGGCCTTCACCCTTCGACGCACCTGCAACCAGGCCGGCGATATCCACAAACTCCACCGTGGTCGGCACTATTTTTTGCGGATTGACGATCGCCGACAATGCCGCCAGGCGTGGGTCCGGCACTTCAACCATGCCGACATTGGGTTCGATCGTGCAAAAAGGATAATTTTCGGCAGGTATGCCGGCCTTGGTGAGCGCATTGAAAAGCGTGGATTTACCGACGTTGGGAAGGCCGACGATGCCGCATTGGAGACTCATGGAAAAACTTTCTAAATCAATTGGTTAGCAGTGCTTGGGCCAGATTATCGAGGCGCAAGACAGTGACTTGGACAGGAATTTTGTCGTTATGCACGCGAAATAGGTCAATTGTAACTCTGGAGAGGGTGTCTAAGCGAATAACACAGGTTCGGGCTGATGTGAGATTGGGAATTTGGGGCTTTTAGCCAAAGGAATCCATTGGGAATTCATTTTTTGCGACCCTTACCCAGTCACAATCTGGATAAATTGATATCGATGCTGCGTGACTTTGGCATTTTTAAGGTGTAAGACTCGGTTAGTGTTGGCTTACGGCTATTTTGCTGTAGGATTTGTGTTAGGTGCTGGAAATATTGAACGAAAGAAAATGGGATCTACCGATGGAAATTTTCACGGTCGATGAAGAGGTAAGCCGCCTGGAGGCGGCAATCCTGCGATTGCCGGGCTCGGTGCCGGAGCGTCTGGCTACCTTGATCCCTCTTGCCTGGCATGTGCGTCAACGCGACACACGGCGGGCACTGGTTTTGGCCGATGAAGCAGCAAGCTTGCTCGGCGATGCTTCTTTACCGGAAACGGATCGACAACAATATCGTGCCCGCCTGCGGTTGGTGCGCGGCGAAGCGCAGTGGCTCTTTGCGCAACTGGAGAGCGCCGAAGAGCAGGCACGCCTGGCGCTCGACGAATTTACCGTTTTGCAAGACATGGTCGGTTGTGCCGACAGCCATTGGCTGCTGGCCTGGATTGCTGTCGATAACGGCAAGCTGGAACAAAGCGATATCGAATTGGAAGCGGCGATGGCTGACGCTGTTCGCGCCGGCGATCAGATGCGCGCAGATATTGCGGAAGCAGCCTTGGCGCGTTGGGCCGCGCTGCGTAATTTGCGTGGCGCGGAAGAGCGTTGGGGCGATCGTTACCGTTGCCTGGCGTCGGGCCAGCATCCGGGGTTTCTTGCCTGGGTCAATGACGTGCTGGGGATTTTTGCGCATTCTTCCAGCGATTTCGGCGGGGCCGCGAGTTACCTGATGCATCTTTTCGAAGATGCGATGGCGACCGGCCAATTACGCACGGCGATTATCGCGGCGACCAACATTGCGGAAGGGTTTGATCGCCTTAACGACCATAATGCGGCGCTCGAATGGATCAAGCGCGGCCTCGATCTGGCGCGTCCGACCGGTTGGCCGCGTAGTATCGGCGCTTGCCTGATGCATATGGCGGAATCGCTGCGTTATGTCGGCCGGTTCGATGCGGCGCAGGATATGCTTAACGAGGCGCTCGACACCCTGGCTCCTCTGGCCGGCTCGCGCACCTATGCAATCGCGCTGCAATACATGGGGGATCTTGCCCTTGATCGGGAAGATTATGCGGCGGCGCTTGAAGCGTTTCGACAACTTGAGCACCGTGCCGAAGCGTTGAAGCAAACCGATTTCCAGATCGATTCGCAACGCGGGCAAGCGCATGCCTTGTCGTTTCTCGGCAATTCGCAAGCGGCCTTCGAGGCTGCCAATGCCGCGTTGACGCTGGCGCAGGAGCAAGGCGATGCATCGCGGCAAATCGAAATATTGAAGGTGTTGGCCAACATCGTGTCGCGCTATCCGGATTTATCGTTGCAGCCATCTGCTGCCGCTAGCGGTGCGTTGTATTATCTGCAGCAGGCCTTGCAGGTTGCGCAAACCATTGCCGGTTACACGGTGCCGGGTAATCTGTACGATTCCCTCAGCCGGGAATACGCGAATCTCGGAGACTATTGCCACGCTTACTCGATGTCGCTGCAAGCCATCGCCTCACGCGAAAAGACGCATGGGCAAGAGGCCACCAATCGGGCGATTGCCATGCAGGTCATGTATCAGACTGCGCGCGCCAAGGCGGAAGGCGAATATCATCGTGAACTTGCGGCAGCCGAAGCCCGGCGTGCAGAAATTTTGCATCAAACCAGCGCAACGCTTGAACTGCTTAGCGTTATCGGCCAGGAAATTACCGCCCATCTGGATGCTGCCACGGTGTTCCAGGTGATCAACCGGCATGTGCACGGTCTGCTCGATGTCAGTGCCTTTGCGATTTACCTGACCGCACCCGACGGCAACGGGCTGGACCTCGCCTTCGGTGTGGAAGATGGCCGGTCGTTGCCATCCCACCATGTTGATCTTGACGACCCGGATGCAGCTTCCGCGCGCTGCGTGCGCGAGCGCTGCGAAACCATGAGCGATTGGGGTTCGCAGGAAACGGCGCCGAATTACGTGCCGGATACCCTGGTAACCTTGAGCGCCTTATTTGCGCCCTTGGTGATCGGCGAGCGGGTGTTGGGGGTGATGACGGTGCAGTCTTTGCACCGGCATGCGTATGCCGAACGCGAACGCATGATTTTTCGCACGCTTTGCGCGTACGGCGCAATTGCGCTCGACAATGCCGAAACTTATCGACAACTGCAAGACACTCAGGCGCAACTGGTCTCGCGCGAGAAATTGGCGGCGCTGGGTTCCATGGTGGCAGGCGTAGCCCACGAACTCAACACGCCGATCGGCAATAGCCTGATGATGGCCAGCACCATGCTTGGGAAAACCGCTGAATTGATCCGCAGCATGGAGCAGCACACGATACGCCGCACCGAACTGGTCAACTATCTGGCGCAGGCGCACGAGGCTTCGGAATTGATCATGCGCGGCTTGAACAACGCTGCGGATCTGGTGCACAGCTTCAAGCAAGTTGCCGTCGATCGCACTACCGCCCAAAGGCGATCCTACGACTTGCAACAGGTTTGCCATGAAATCGTCGCCACGGTGAAGAATCATGTCAAGCGCTCGGGGCATGTAATCGAATTGGATATCCCTGCCGGGATCGTCATGGATGGATACCCGGGGCCATTGGGGCAGGTCATTACCAACTTTATCAACAATGCCTTGCTGCATGCCTTTGAGGGGCAGAAATGCGGGCGTATCATCCTGAGCGCGCGCACCGGAGCAAGCGGCCGTGTCCTGATCCAGTTCCGCGATGATGGCGTCGGCATCAAGGACGAGAACTTGAAGCGGATATTCGACCCGTTTTTTACGACGAAAATGGGGCAAGGCGGCAGCGGACTTGGTTTGAGCATCAGCTACAACATCGTCACGTCGATTTTCAACGGGCAGATCAGTGTGCAAAGCACAGTCGGTTCCGGCACTACCTTTACGTTGGATTTACCCCTGGTGGCGCCGCAACAGCAAGATCATTCAGATTATTTCAGCGACGAATTCGAATAGGCCGTTCGCCGGAAAATCGCCCGGATTTTTGCCGACACCATGCCGTTAGTCGAGTGTCTTGGCGCCAAATACAAACGATGCATTCTGAATTCGCCCGTTGCGAACTTCATAGATACATATCAACTCTATCCGCCCCAGCCCTTCGGGAAAGGTGCGGGTCACTTCTTCGTGATCGACCACGATATGATCCGTGACGCTGCGCTTAAGCAATCGAGCATGCAGATTGGGTTCCTGAAAGCGCGGCGCCGAACGCGCGCGTATCTGCGCATGGCCGCTGGCGAGCGGCGTGGCGGGAAATTCGAATTGCTGTGCATCTTCCGCGTAGGTAGCAAGCCAGGCTTCGAGATCCCGTTTATTGTATGCATCGAGTTGTTGCTGGATGACGAATTCAGGAGAGGGCACGGTGTTCATGTTTTCCTTATGGCGAAATTTGATGAAATTGCAGTCGCTGCTAGAGTGCTCGCACCAGGCTTAAATCCGGCTTGTCGACGAAGGCAGCCAAGTCATCGCGTAAGCGCTGGCCTTCGCCCATCGCTTTTTTCCAGTTCATGATGCGTGCGTCATGATCGAGGCCATAGTGATGGAAATCCTGGCGATCCGGCAATTTTCCGCGTGGCAGCGTTTGCAGAAATGCGGGCGAGGGTGAGACGAGTACGACATTGTCGTACCAGTTGCTCTGTTGTGCTGACGATGCGTGACGCCATGGCATGGCTTTGTCCAGCCATCCCGGCACTATCCTCGACGTGAAATGCGGATACAGCACCAAGCTGGACTCGGCCTCGCTTTCAATGTGCGTATAAGGCAGTGCGAGATGATAGTCGACCAGCCCGCCGTCCCAATAAGTACCAGGCGGTGCAGAAGGGATGTCGGATATCGGTTGCATAATCATCGGCAAGGTCGCGGAGGCGAGCAGGGCGGTGCTCAGGTTGGACTCAGTGAGCGGCGCAAAGTGCGTATTGAAGTTGTCGAACTTCGTTTTCATCCAGGAAATGGGGTCGCGTGGATCGCCTACCACCACACGTTCCAGATGGCCTGCCAAATGCTTGCGCGAACGCAGATTGGCCATGGTGGCGCGTGCAAAGCCGGCGACGGCCGTGATTTTCCTTTGCGGTGCGCTCAGCAAGCCAAGTCCGCGTGCCGCCAACAGATGCAAATGGAATTGCGGGTGAGCGACAATTTCCGCCTCATGGCCGCCGATAAAATCGGTCAATAGTTGACGGCACATCTCAGACACCATTTGCGGCGGCGGCTTATGCGGGTAGCGTTGTTCGCAATAGAAATCACCGAGCCGCTGAAAGGCTGCCACAGGGTCCGCGTGGCACGCGGCGGCCATGCGCCAGGCACCGATGGAGGCTCCGATCAGCGAGCGCCGGCGTGTAGCGCCGGGCAGCCAGGTGCCAAACAGCCATTGGTCCAGCGCCTGCAGTATCAAGCCCTTGGGACCGCCGGCCGCGGCCGGAATCACGGCGATCTCTTGTGCGCGCAGGCCGTGGGTGCGTATGCGGGCGATGGCTTTCGGCCCGGCATGGAATTCGAGTGCTTGCATCGGAATCAGAGGATGTTTTATTTTGTTGTATGCAACTGCATCATGGCAGCATCGAATTTCCCGTCAGTTAGCAGGGGAATGATATCCAGGCTCTTGGCGAGCGCTTCGTCAATCAAGGCCTGTTCTTCCTTGAGCGGGCGATGCAACACGTAGTCCGCCACAACTTGTTGCGAATTGAGCGTACGCGGATGGCCGATACCCAATCGCAGGCGCCAATAGTCTTGGGTGCCGAGCGCGGCAGTGATGTCTTTCAAGCCGTTGTGGCCGCCCGAGGAGCCGCCTTTTTTCAGGCGCGCCACGCCGGGAGCGAGATCGAGTTCATCGTGTACTACCAGCACATCTTCCGGGGCGATTTTATAGAAGCGCGCCAACGCGCCGACCGATTGGCCGGAGCGATTCATGAAGGTTTGCGGTTCCAGCAACCAGACTTCATTGCCGGAGATGGTCGTCTTTGCCAGCAATGCGTTCATGCGCGCGTCGCGCGACAGCTTGCAGCGACCCATCCCATTGGACAGGTTATCCACCAGCCAGAAGCCGGCATTATGGCGGGTTTGTTCGTATTCCGGTCCCGGGTTGCCGAGACCGACGATGAGGCGTATGGGCATGAGCTTGAACAAATTAAAATTGTAGATCGATAGCGAGTCAGCTCGCATAAGCGAATTGATGCAGTATGTCTGAATGCCTGATTATCCCGGATGTCGCCTCAGGTCGTCCAATAATTCTGTTTGAGCGCGCCGTGCCGCGCCTGCGCGCAATAAAAAACCCGCCACAAGGGCGGGTTCTTGTTGCCGGCCCGAGAGCCGGAGCAGCTTGCTTACTTCTTTGGCGCGGCAGGAGCCTTGGCGGCAGCTGGAGTAGCCTTGGTTGCGGCAGGAGCAGCGGCGGCGGCAGCTGCTGCGGCAGCAGCTTCTGCTTCCGACTCAACTTTACCGGCAGGGATCGATGCAGTAGCAACGGTCGGATTGTCTTGACCGTGCGACACTGCAGTAACGCCTTCTGGCAATTTGAGGTCGGACAAGTGAATCGAATGACCGATGTCGATGGTCGACAAGTCAACACTGACGAACTCAGGCAAGTCTTTCGGCAAGCAAGCGATATCCAGATCGGACATCACGTGGCTGATGATACCTGCATGCAATTTCACTGCCGGCGAGACGTCGGCGTTGATGAAGTGCAATGGCACCTTGACGTGGATTTTTTGCGATGCATCGACGCGCTGGAAGTCAACGTGCAAGACGAGTTGCTTGTACGCGTGCATTTGGAAGTCGCGCAACAGAACTTGTTCTGCCTTGCCATCAATTTCCAGGTCGAGAATCGACGAATGGAAAGTTTCCTTTTTCAATGCATGGTACAGCGCATTGTGGTCGAGCGAAATATTCAACGGGGCAGTGGTACCGCCGTAGATGATGCCAGGTGTTTGGCCAGCAAGGCGCAGGCGGCGGCTCGCTCCGGACCCCTGCTCTTTGCGTGCAAATGCGATTACTTTCATGTTGAAGCTCCAATAAATGCAAGAAGTAAATGTAACAAATACATCTTGCGATAAAAATCCCCCGCGACCAGGGGACTTAAGAAGAGCGCGACAACTGTCGCGCCCGATTTTCAGGCAATGGCTGCAAACTTGCCATCACCCAATCCTCCCACGTGGGAGGAACGTTCTTTGCTGCTTGTTCTGTACTATTTGTTCTTTACTACTTAATCGGCAAACAAGGACATCACCGAATCGCCCTTGCTGATACGCTTGAATGTTTCCGCCAACAATTCGGCGCAGGACAATTGCCTGATCTTGGGGCAAGCCTTGGCTGCCGCCGTCAACGGTATGGTGTTGGTCACCACCAGCTCATCTAACGGCGAGCTCGAAATGCGGTCGATTGCCGGACCCGACAAAACTGGATGCGTACAATAAGCGACCACCTTCTTCGCGCCGCGTTCTTTCAATACTTCCGCCGCCTTGGTCAAGGTGCCGGCAGTGTCGACCATGTCATCCATGATCACGCAATTGCGGCCTTCCACTTCACCGATGATGTTCATGACTTCCGACACGTTCGCTTTCGGGCGGCGTTTATCAATGATGGCCAAGTCGCAGTTCAGGCGTTTCGCCAGCGCACGGGCACGCACCACACCGCCAACGTCCGGCGACACGACCAGCAAATCGTCATAATTCTTGCTGACCAGGTCGCTCAACAGGATAGGCGATGCATAAATGTTATCAACCGGGATGTCGAAGAAGCCTTGAATTTGATCAGCATGCAAATCCATGATCAAAACGCGCTCGACGCCGGCTTCCTGCAACATGTTGGCAACCACTTTGGCCGAAATGGCAACCCGTGCCGAACGCGGGCGACGATCCTGGCGCGCATAACCGTAGTAAGGAATCGCTGCGGTGATGCGTCCTGCCGAGGCGCGCTTCAACGCATCGACCATCAGCATGATTTCCATCAGATTGTCGTTGGTCGGTGCACAGGTCGATTGCAGCACGAATACATCCTTGCCACGCACGTTTTCATTGATTTCAACGACGACTTCGCCGTCTGAAAACTTCGAAACAACAGCTTTTCCAAGCGGGATGCCAAGATGCTTGACAACGCCAGCAGCCAGTTCCGGATTTGCGTTCCCGGTAAAAACCATCAGGTTGTCGAATGCCATGGAAGTCCCTAGATGCGGTCGTTAAAAGGTTGAAAGCCGCCAATACCCGACTATTCTAGTCTTGTGTTGGCGGCTTGCTATACATTTTCTGGATGTTTCTTGGCGTCTTTTGACGCTTATTGACGCTTTTTGACTTAATGGCAGGGGAACAAGGATTCGAACCTTGGAATGCTGGAATCAAAATCCAGTGCCTTAACCAGCTTGGCGATTCCCCTACACAACCGGGCGTTTGCGCCGCATTATCGCTAAGTCTAGCGCCTAATGCAACATCAAACAAATTCTTGGCTACGACTTTTGCAAATTTGCCAGCGGGTGGAGCGCCAAAGATTGGGCTTTCCACGCTTTCCAGTGTGCGGGCATCAATTTCAGCACCGCATCGGCCTTGCTTTCCTGCTCAAATCCGCAGAATACGCATGCACCGGAACCAGTCATCCTCGCATCTCCAAATTGACCAAGCCAATCAATGGCTTCAGCAATGGGCGGGAACAACTTGCTTGCAACGACTTGCAGGTCGTTTTTTCCGAAACCAACTAGAGCTCTGGAAAAGTCCGTTATTTTGACGGGTTTTGAATCCCTTGTCAATTCCTGTGAGGAAAATATTATTGCGGTCGGCACACTGACCCCAGGTTCGATGACGATGTACCAAGCCGAAGGGGTATCAATCGCTTGCATTTGCTCGCCGATTCCTTCGGCAAAGGCATTCCGTCCGAAGATGAAAAATGGCACATCCGCGCCCAATTGCAGGCCCAGGGCCATTAATTCCGCGCGTGTCATGCCAGTTTCCCAAAGATGATTTAACGCCATCAGGGTGGTTGCGGCATCGGAAGAGCCGCCGCCCAGGCCGCCGCCCATCGGCAATTGCTTATCGATGGCAATGTCGGCGCCGAAAATCCGGCCTGGAAATTTGGCGATGGCTTCGGCTTGCAATAGACGTGCAGCGCGGATGATCAAGTCTGATTCGGCCGGTACGCCCGCCAGCTCGGTCGTTCGGACTATGCAATTGTCGCCACGTAGCGTGAAGTGCAAGAGATCGCCATGATCGATCAATTGAAACACGGTTTGCAATAAATGATAGCCGTCCGGGCGCCTCCCGGTTACGTGCAGGAACAGGTTCAGCTTGGCTGGAGCGGGGCAATTGCGAAGACTGGTGGGCATCGAATAATGATTCAAGTCGGATTAACGTTAATGCGCTTGCCAACTGGTGATGACCAGCCGCATGGCGACCTTGCCTGCCTCGACGGTCTCGCGTTCCATATCGATGCGCTTGGGCACATTTTGCATGCCAACCTCATTGTCGTCCTGCCAGCTGAGATAGTTGATGCGCCAACCGTCGCGAGTGGCAATGGTCGCATCCGAGGCGGGCGTTGCCAGCACGCGCTTGCCCTCCAGGTTAATCGCATAGGCTTGCAGCCAATCGCGCAGGTTTGAGATCGGCAGCGGCCAGCCCAGTGCATCCTCCACCAATGCATCGACGTTGGCGGCGCTACGCGGTGCCTGTCCAGACTGGATCAGGGTGGCGGAGTTTGCATCGGTGACGATGGTCGCCAGCGTTTGTCCAAGCGGCGATTGCAGCGCGACGGTGGTGCTTTGCGGCGTCTGCGTCCAGGTAAAATTGCCGCTCCACGACTCGGGTTTGTCATTGTGCTGGAATTGCGCCGAAAAGCGCCCGGTGATGTCGACCGAGTTGCTATATGCGTGTGGTTGCACCGCCGCGCTTCCGCCAGTTCGTGGCGGCTGCAAATTTGCACAGCCAGCCAGGAACCAGGGCAAGGCTAGTGCCAATGCCATTGTCAGATACCAGCGCGCCAGGCGCGCAGGGTGCTTCAACGCGTGCGTCTTCACAAGCTGACGTGCAAGCGCGCCAAGGTGTTTTTCAACGAATCGTTGCCCGGATCTTTACTGCCGACATCGCGCCATAATTTATGCGCGTCCGCCTTTTGCCCTTTGGTCCAGAGCACTTCGCCCAAATGCACGGCGATTTCAGGATCTTGCCGTATCGCATAGGCGCGACGCAGCAATTCTTCTGCCTCTTTCAGTTTGCCTAGCCGGAATTGTACCCAGCCCATGCTGTCGATAATGAAAGGATCGTCCGGCGCCAATTTCAGCGCAGTCTCGACTAAGGTGTAGGCTTCATCCAGGCGCATGTTGCGTTCGGCGAAGGTATAACCCAGCGCGTTATATGCCTGTTGATTTTGCGGCGCAAGTTCGATAATTTTGCGCAAACTGGTTTCGCAAATGTCGAGTTGATTATTCTTCTCGGCATCCATCGCGTAGTCGTACAGCAAATCCGTATTGTCGGGGAAATGCTTGATGCCGGCTGCCAGCACGGTCATTGCCTCTGGCGCCTGATTGGCATCGCGCAGGATTTGCGCTTCGGCCTCTATCACCTGGACCTGCTGGGTGAGATCTGTCGGCGCCAGGTCGAGCAACAGTTTGCGGGCGCCGCCCACATTGCCTTCCTTGGCGAAAATTTCAGCGCGCCGTATTTGCACCCCGACGTACGCATCGGGAGACTCGACTTGATCCAGCCATCGTAGCGCTGCATCGTTGTCTTTGCGGTCTTCGGCAATTTGCGACAACAACAGCAACGCTGAAGTAGGATCGCGCTCCTCATTGGGATGATTCGCCAATGTGTCGATGAAACTTGTCAGGTGGCGCTCGGCTGCTTTCTGGTCGCTGGTTTGAATTTCCAGAATGCCCAGCATGTACAAGACGGTCAGGTCATCGGGTTGCGCCTTGAGCAGCGTTTCAAATTCGCGCTCCGCTTCTTTGTAGCGTTTTTTCTCGATCAAGATTCGTGCATAGGTAACCCTGAGATCCTTTGCCGCCGGATGTGCGGAGACGAATTTTGCCAGGAATTTCAAGGCATCATCTTTGTCCGGATTGACTTGGGCGAGAATCAGCGCTGCCTGCTCCGAGTCGGGTTTGGACTTCAGCGCCGCCTGTGCTTCGGTTTTCGCACGGACGTTATCTCCCTTGGCGAAGGCGCCATAAGCGAGTGCCAGATGCGCTTCGGTCATGTCGGGGTAGGGCGCCATCACGTTTTCCAGCACAGTGAAAGCGGCATCCTTGTCCTTGCTATGCGAAAGCAGGTGTTGAATTTGAAACATCAATATGCCACGCGTTTGCGGCGGCGCTTCGCTCATGCCGTGTTCGAAAATTGCTTGCGCCTCGTCCAGTCGATCGGCCATCACGAGCGCGTTCAGGTAATTTTGCGTCGCGTCTTCCGAATGAGGCGCCAACAGGCGCCATAGACGGCTGGCGGCCAGCGCTTCTTCCGGCTGCTTGACGAGCCAAGCCATCTCGAACGCCCTTTGCGCCAGGCGCGGATCGCGGGTGTGCTGGGCGGCGGAGAAGGTCTTGGAAAAGGCCGCTTGCCAGTCGCCGCGCTGGAAGGCAACTTCAGCCGCCAGCAATTGATACATGAGTTCCGGCGTCAACGGCACGGCGGGCAATGCGTCACTGCCAGGTGTTGCCTGTTCTGCGGTATCAGCATCCGGTAGTGCTGCTGCGGCGGCGGTTTCGTTCGTGGCCGTCGAGGCAGGATCAATCGGCGCGTCCGCCGCAGATTGCGGGTGCCATCCGGCACAGGCCGATAACAGGGTTGACAGCGTTACAATGACAAGAGCGTTTTTCAAAGAATGATCCCAGCTAAATGCATAATTGTTGATTTTACGCCCAACCGGCGTACTATGTGCGCCGATTGCAAGCGAGTAACGCCTCGTAATTTGTAAAATTGTGTTGCTACTGGAGTTCTGCTCGAATGCCCGAATTACCTGAAGTGGAAGTGACCCGCAGGGGCGTGGAGCCCCATATTCAAGGGCGCAAGGTCAGCGCGGTGACGCTACGCCACAGCGGCTTGAGATGGCCATTTCCGCTGGACCTGGAGAATATCCTGCGCGGCCGCGTGGTGCGCGGGGTGGGGCGGCGCGGTAAGTATCTGCTGGTCAGATTCGATCACGGGACCCTGATCATCCATCTTGGCATGTCTGGGCATTTGCGTATCCTGCCCACCAGTGTCGCGCCGCAAAAACATGATCATTTCGACCTCGTGCTCGGTGACCACTTGTTGCGCATGAATGATCCGAGGCGTTTTGGGGCGGTGTTATGGCATGCAAATGAAGACGGTGACGTCGAAAATCATTTGTTGATTCGCGGCTTGGGGGTAGAACCGCTGGAAGATGGGTTTTCTGCGCAATTGCTATATCGCATGACGCGCAAGCGCAACGCGCCGATCAAACAAGTCTTGCTGGCCGGCGACATCGTGGTCGGGGTCGGTAACATTTATGCATCGGAAAGCCTGTTTCGTGCCGGGATCAACCCCAAAACCTCGGCGCAACGGATTGGCCTGGCGCGCTATGTCAAGCTGGAAGAGGCGATACGAGTGATTTTGGCAATGGCAATTGAACAAGGTGGCAGCACTTTGCGCGATTTTATTGCGGTAAACGGCCAATCAGGCTATTTTCAACAGAATTACTTCGTTTATGATCGCACGGGGCAGCCTTGCCGGGTTTGCGGGGCGCCGGTGCGGCAAATCAAGCAAGGACAGCGTTCGACGTTTTATTGCATAAATTGTCAAAAATGAGCGCGAGTGCTAGTGTAGTGAAATAACGTAGTGAAATAATGCAGTGGTTCAGTGAAACAGCATAAATTGGGGAAAACGTGAGCAATCTGGTCCAAAACTTCGAGGAATATAGCAATTGGCGTAGTGACGTGATGGCGGCACTGGACCGTTATCGTCATTGCGTGGCCGAGTCCGACCTGGCGGACGCCGCCAGCGACCAGCGCTTTTCCCGGACCATGACGCGCTTGGCTGACGACAAACTGTCGATCGCCTTCGTCGCCGAATTTTCGCGCGGTAAATCGGAATTGATCAACGCGATCTTCTTTGCCGACTACGGGCAGCGGATTCTGCCGTCGTCGGCAGGGCGCACCACCATGTGCCCGACTGAATTATTGTATGACGAGACTTTCCCGCCGTCGATTCGCCTGCTGCCGATCGAAACCAGAGCGCAAGCCCAATCCACCAGCGAATTCAAGGAACAAAGTAACGCCTGGACGGTGTTGCCGCTGGATATTTCGTCGGGCGACGGCATGCTGGAAGCATTCAAGCAAGTCAGCCTGACCAAGCGGGTATCGATTGAAGATGCCAAGCGTTTCGGCTTGTATCACGAGGATGACCCCGATATCGGCTTGGCGATCGATGAACAAGGCATGGTGGAGATTTCCCAATGGCGCCACGCCATCGTCAATTTCCCTCATCCGCTGCTGAAGCAGGGCTTGGTGATTATCGATACGCCAGGCCTGAATGCCATCGGCACCGAGCCGGAACTGACGCTCAACCTGATCCCCAACGCCCATGCCGTGTTGTTCATCCTGGCAGCCGATACTGGTGTGACCAAGAGCGATATTGAAGTCTGGCGTCAACATATCGGCGGTACCGGCGCCGCGCGCCTGGTCGTGCTGAACAAGATCGATAGCATGTGGGACGAGTTGCGCACTCCGCAAGAAGTCGATGAGCAGATCGATCGGCAAATTGCCACCGTTGCGCACAATCTGGGATTGTCTGAACAGCAAGTGTACCCGGTGTCGGCGCAAAAAGGCTTGGTCGCCAAGATCAACCAGGATGCCGAGTTGCTCGCCAAGAGCCGCATACCGTTGCTGGAGAATGCGCTGTCGAGTCAATTGATCCCGGCCAAACAACATATCATCCGGCGTCAATTGGCGACTGAAGTCACGGAATTGACTGCTTCCAAACAGGCATTGCTGTCGTCGCGGATGCGCAATGTGGTCGAGCAATTGGTGGAATTGAAAAGCCTGCGCGGCAAAAACAATAACATCATCGAACACATGATGAAGCGGATCGATATCGAGAAAAAGGAATTCGACGGCAGCCTGATCAAGTTGCAAGGCACTCGCGCCGTGTTTACCCGGTTGTCGAACGAAGTCTTTACCAATCTCGGCATGAATATCCTGAAGGACGAAATTCGCAAAACGCGCGACGCCATGGAGAAGAGCAATTTTTCTTCCGGCTTGATGAACGCGGTCAAGCACTTCTTCTCGGAGATTCAGGGCAACCTGGGTTCATCAGGGCAAAAGACCGATGAAATCACAGAAATGATGACGGTGATGTATCGCAAATTCTCGACCGAGCATGGCTTGGCGCTATCGACTCCGATGCCGTTTTCGCTCGATAAATATCGCAATGAAATCGCCCTGATCGAGAGTATCTACCACAAGCAGTTCGGCGCGACCACGCTGATGACTGCGCCTAAAGTCGTATTGATGCAAAAGTTTTTCGATTCAATTGCCTCGCGGGTCAAGCAAAGTTTCCTGCAAGCCAATCGCGACGTCGAGGCTTGGCTGAAGGTGGTGATGGCGCCGTTGGAAGCGCAGATCAACGAGCACAAGACGCAATTAAAGCGCCGCCGCCAGTCGATAGAACGGATACATGTCGCCACCGAAAGCCTGGAAGAAAAAGTGGCGGCGTTCGAGCAAATGCAATCCGAACTTGAAGCGCAAAAGAAGACCCTGAATGTTCTGGAACTCGAATTGAAAAATACGATTAATGCAAAACTGTCTTCATTGCGCGCCGCCGCCTGATGAAGCGATTGCTTGATGTAAGCGGGGTTGCGAAAGCGCCCCGATCTGGTGGCGCGGACCCGGCAAGTGCAACAGATTTTGCCGACCCCGGTTTCTCCGCAGATTTGATCCGCTGGCAAAAAAAGCACGGGCGCCACGCGCTGCCGTGGCAAAACACGCGCGATGCCTACCGTATCTGGCTGTCGGAAATCATGCTGCAGCAAACCCAAGTCGCAGCGGTGATTCCCTATTACCACCGCTTTCTGTTGAGCTTCCCCGATGTGGCGAGCTTGGCAGCAGCCCCCGCCGAAGAAGTGATGGCGCACTGGAGCGGGCTCGGTTATTACACGCGTGCGCGCAACCTGCATCAGTGCGCGAAACGGGTGGTGGCGGAATTTGATGGCCGCTTCCCCGACGATCCGGACCTGTTGGTAGCGTTGCCAGGAATCGGCCGCTCGACGGCAGCGGCGATTGCAGCGTTTGCCTACGGCACAAGAGCGGCAATTCTCGACGGCAATGTAAAGCGTGTATTTGCACGCGTATTCGGAATAGACGGCTTTCCGGGCGAGAAGGCAATCGAAAATCGCCTCTGGCAGCGTGCTGTGGCCTTGCTGCCGGCCTGCGATCTCGAATCCTATACCCAAGGCTTGATGGACCTGGGTGCGACCATATGCACCCGCAGCAAGCCATTGTGCGCCAGCTGCCCGATGGCTAAGCGTTGTGTTGCCTTGCGTACTGATCGGGTCAGCGAACTGCCGATGCGTAAGCTCAAGAAAGCAATTCCCGAGCGTCAAACGGCGATGTTGCTGGTGATCGATAATCAGCAAGTCTTATTGGAGCAAAGGCCCTCCCACGGTATCTGGGGCGGGTTGTTGTCGCTGCCCGAAATCACCGCTAGCGGAAATTCAAGCGAATTCGAAGGGCAAGTCGCACGGGCTGTAACACCGTTCGGAGTTGTTGCCGGCTATGACAAACTGGCGCCGTTTTCACACACGTTTACGCATTTCAAGCTGCATATCGCGCCATACCGGGTGAACTTGTCTCGCCGGCAGGAATTGGCGGGGCAATTTGAACATCAGTGGTTGCATGCAGATAAGATTGGTGATGCGCCACTACCTGCACCGGTCAAGAAGTTACTACTGGCGGTGTTCAGTGAATTGGCAGCCTAACATGCATATGACTTATTGATCTGCTGCTCAATGTGCAGGGACGAATACCCAGGTGCCGTGGATGGCGAGGCATCACGGCAAGAGTCATGAAGTGCTGCTGTATGTGGAACCACACTGCGCAGGTCCTCTTCCAGAACCGTCCATGCGCCCTGATTGCGCGGCTCTTCCTGGCACCAAACGATTTTCTCCACATTCGGATATCGCGCCAGTTCCGCAGCCAGCTGTTCAGCCGGGAACGGATACAGTTGTTCAACACGAATGAGTGCGACATTGTGCAAACCGTGAACACGGCGATATTCCATCAGGTCAAAGCAGGCGTTGCCGGAGCAGACAATCACGCGCTCAACCTCAGGCACGTGTAATTGTCCGATTGAAGCGTCGCCCAGAACCTCGTTGAACTGACCGGCGGCGAGATCTGCCAAACTACCGGTCGCCTCGGGATGACGAAGCAAGGATTTAGGTGTCATCACAATCAAGGGCTTGCGGTTGACCGCCATTGCCTGCCGGCGTAACAAATGGAAGATCTGTGCAGGCAATGTGGGCTGGCAAACCTGGATATTTTCCTGCGCACAAAGCTGCAGGTACCGCTCCAGACGTGCAGATGCATGCTCAGGGCCTGCCCAATCTTGACCGTGCGGAAGGAACAGGGTCACGCCATTGCTTTGCCCCCACTTGGCCGCCGGATATCGTCAAACGCGGATTAAGTCGAGCCTACCTTCAAAACGACCACCGATGGAAATACATAAGGTTCGTGGCTTTTGCACGCATTCAAGGTCGGTCGCCTTTTAGGTGATCAAAGGCACTCCGAGGCTGACCGTGAATGTTTTCAAGATCTCCAACGCTATTCGGCCAACTGATTCGACGGCGTCAACGCGCCCAGCAACGCAATCGTCTCTTCATCCCGCACGAATGCCTGCGCCGGCGGAATCACCAGCGTCGTGATCTGCCTCAAGGGCGCGGCAGGCAGGTCGCGTAGCGCCAGTTTGTCGATGCGGGTCTTCTCGAACGGATTGGTAGCCGCCTCGTACAAGATCACTTCGTGATCCAGCGGATAGTGACGCGCCAGCTTGTCAACCAGGATTTGCAAACGTGCCGGGTCGGTATCGAAGCGTTTCAGCGTGAGGTCGCCGGCAAAGCCCGGTTGCCACAGAATCAGCAAGCCGCTCGGATCGATCGGTCGCCGGTAGATCATGAATTGGGTCGATTCCATCGATTGCATGCCATGGGCGCCGGGGTCGATGCCGATGTCAGCCACCAGGCAGTCCTCGGTGGAGATGCCCGGCTCCATGCGGGCCTCGTAACCGGCAGCACGCGCCTCCTTGATTGCCATGTGCGAGATGCAGGCGAAGATGCCGGGGTGGCCGTAAAACGCCGCGCAGACGTTCTTGCCGGCCCGCACCTGCTCCATGATCGTGGCGGTCATGTTGCGATAGGTATCGCGCCGGTTTTTACCCTCTTCCTCGACGATGTCGTAATGATTTGCGAGGCAAATGTATTCGCGCGCCAGCCCTTGCAGCCATTTGCGTTGAAAGACGTTGGAAGCCGCTGCCACGACTACATCGGCAGTTTCAATGCAACTCTGGGCGATTGGTGTGATTTGCCCGGCCATGCGCAAGCCGGTGCCGACGCATACCAGACGTCCGCGCTTTTCTGTTTTCAATTTGTTGCTTCCATGTGAGTAAACATTTCCCCGAAGGTTTCAATTCGGTTCCGGCCAAGATGCTTGGCGCGATAAAGCGCTTGGTCCGCCCTCGCCAAAGTCGCCTCCAAATTCGCGGCTCCGCCAGGCGGACGAACCGCGATGCCAAAGCTGGCCGTGATGGAAAAATTGAAACCGCTCGGGGCCGAGTCGATTGCGGCAATCGCGCCGCGGCAACGTTCCGCCAGCACCATTGCTTCGTGCTCGGGCGTATTGGGCAGGCAGATCGCGAACTCTTCGCCGCCGATACGTCCAAACAAGTCGTGGGCGCGCAAGCAGTGCGAGATGGTGGCGCTGACCGTTTGCAATACCCAATCGCCGGTCGCGTGGTTATACGTATCGTTGACTTGCTTGAATTCATCCATGTCGAACAGCACCACGGCAATGCTGCCGCGCGCGTCTTTGAAAACTTCCGTAGCGCAAGCCATCAAGTGGGTGCGGTTGCTGATGTTTGTCAGACCGTCGATTTGAGAGAAGGTCCGATAATCATTCTTTTGCCGCCACATGCGCATCAGCCAGACCGACACAAAAACCAGCAACAGCGCGGTGACCGCAACTAGCAGTTCCAGGATGTGTTTATTGCGCTCTTGAAGCTCGCGCTCGCTGGTCAGCAGCGCATTGACTTGCCCGAGCAGTTTGAGTTGGATCGACTGATCTTGAGCTTGGAACTTCATGCGCTGGAAAGCCATATCCTTGCGCGAACGCTCCTCCAGCAATTTAACCCATAAACTTTGGCTAATATCGAGATAAGTCAGCGCCTGTTCCAATTTGCCTTGCGCCCGCATGATTGCGGCCATCGTTTCGCTGGTTTGCCGACGCAATAAAATAGTGTTTCCGGAATCTGCCCATTGCATGGCACGCTTACCGTAAAGCTCGGCCTGAGTGAGCTGACCGATAGCCAGGAACCGCCTGGCTATCGCATCGGCGAGTTGAATATTGTAGTCAGAACGCTCGTTGGCCTTGGTAAGCTCGGACAACAACCCCAGACTATCTTGCAAAATCGTTGCATTCTCGCCGGATTCCAACCGATCCACGGCGTCCAGTGTGCGCAGAATGCGCGTCATAACGCGATATCCGCCCGCATCGCAGGCTTTCATTGCATCAACCAAAATCAAACGCGCATTGCTTCGATCGTGTTTTAAATAGGCAAGCTCAACCAAGTCTGTCGAACCAACGCATTTCGACAAACCTCTGCCGTTTGCCGGTAATGCAACGATCCGTTCGGCATAGGAAGCTGCCTCATCATAGGCACGAAGCGATTCCAACAATGAAACTGCCGATTGAAGTACTTCTACTTTTGCTTTCAGATCTGATAACTTTGGCAACAGAACGATGCTGTCATTCATTGCATGCAACGCGTTTTCGTACTGACCGAGGCTGGCATATCCATCCGCCAAATGATATAGCAGGGGGGCGCGCTGGTCAGGCTCAGCGACACTTTTCAGTGCCTCACTACTCACCTCAACTTGCTCTTTTCGCAGACCGCGAAATGCATATGACGAGGATAACAACGTGAAATAGCGCGCCTTCTGCGCAGATGACAAGCTTGGCTCTATCCTTTTCAGCTCCTCCAAAGTCGTTTTCGCAGTTTCGGATCCGGAATTCAGTTCCGCAGCGGCACGGTTCAGCAAGGTTTCGGGATCCAATTGCGCAATGACCACTCGCGGAAAGACCGCGAGCGTAACCGACAATAGCAACGCCGCTGCGTAATTAGCCATGCAGCACAAACGCAAGCGCGCTAGCGCCATCTGACACTTAAAATGGCCCCTGTGGGACCTGCGGTGCGGGCAAATCGTCCAATGCAATACCGCATGCATCTGCAACACGCTGCTTGTCCCCCGACATCAAGGCATCTTGTTCATCCTGCGTCAGGCCGAAATTAGTCATGGAGGTTCCGGGGGCGGCAGCATGCGCATCGCGCGCGTCAGCATTTTTGTCCAGGTGATTCAGGTAATCCAGGAGTTTTGACATGATATTTAATTATTTATTTGATAAAAAAATGGCGCAATTCGCCAAAACGTGAGGAAAGCTTGCAAAATGACAAGCTTTGCTTTGGTGGAAGTATCTCCGACACTGCCTTGACTGTCAAACGCTCAATTGTGTCTTCATAATGAGGAGTTGGGGGTACGAAGAGCGCATCGGATTTATGCAGGCGCTCCTACGAAATAGCACGGTTGGTGCGACAAATAATCGTTCACC
>Ga0302315_10001100_pt1 | contig 28517 bp, 23 predicted proteins | sample III_Palsa_N3_1_FD_200532 | JGI IMG/M metagenome (GOLD analysis project Ga0302315, IMG submission 200532) | Peat permafrost microbial communities from Stordalen Mire near Abisko, Sweden - III_Palsa_N3_1 | ecosystem: Environmental > Terrestrial > Soil > Palsa > Peat permafrost | place: Sweden...
GGATTATCACCCGATATAGCGTTTCACCTGGATGGGGTTTCGTTGACTTTTATATTCGTAGTGACGTTTGTAGGTTCGCTCATCCACCTGTATTCCGCCCAATTTATGTGGAAGGATGAAGGTTTAAGGCGTTTTTTTATTTATATGAACCTTTTTGTGGGCTTTATGCTCACGCTTGTACTGGCAGACAATATGCTGTTATTGTACCTTGGCTGGGAAGGCGTGGGCTTATGCAGTTACCTGCTCATAGGCTTTTGGTATAAAGACCCGGCTAACGGCTATGCCGCGAGAAAGGCCTTTATTGTTACCCGTGTTGGGGATTTTGCCATGACCATCGGGCTTTTTGTGCTTTTCATGAATTTTCATACGTTGAATATTCATGCGATCTTAATTGCTGCGCCGGGCGTTTGGCCGGTGGGTTCAAAAATAGCTTTGCTTACCGCGTTTCTTTTGTTGGGCGGCGCATTGGGTAAATCTGCCCAACTGCCCTTACAAACCTGGCTGCCTGATGCGATGGCCGGCCCCTCGCCTGTTTCGGCACTCATACACTCGGCTACGATGGTAACCGCTGGTGTATACCTCATAGCCAGGACACATGTTTTGTTTGAACTGGCTCCTGTAGCTCAAGCTACCGTGGCCATCATAGGCGCTATAACTTTGTTAGTTGCCGGGCTGGCTGCCCTGAACCAGCACGATATTAAAAGAGTGCTGGCCTATTCCACCATTTCGCAAATTGGCTATATGTTTTTAGCCCTGGGCGTAGGCGCCTGGTCTGCCGCTATTTTTCATTTTATGATCCATGCCTTCTTCAAGGCCTTGCTGTTCCTGGGTGCCGGTATTGTCATCTGGGCGATGGATGAGGAACATAACATGTTCAAAATGGGCGGGCTTCGGAAAAGGCTTCCGGTTACTTTCTGGACCTTTTTGATTGGCGCAGCATCCTTATCGGCACTTCCGCTGATTACAGCCGGCTTTTATAGCAAGGACGAGATCCTGTGGTTGTCTTATGCCAGTGACAAAGGTTCGATATGGCTCTGGCTGGCCGGGTTGGCAGGTGCCTTCCTGACGGCCCTTTATGCTTTCAGAATGGTATTCCTCACTTTTTTTGGCGGTGTAAAAAAAGAGCCTTCGCAGCTTCCGGGGTTAATGATGACCATCCCGCTGATCGTATTAAGTGTTTTGTCCATTATCGGCGGCTTTATCGAGATGCCGGGTGATATGGGACATTTTACAGCGTTTTCAGATTTTATTCAAAAAGCATTGCCAGTGATTTTGGTAAATACATCCGGGCATTATACGGAATTGCTTTTTCAAATAATGAGTGGACTGATTGCCATTGCCGGTATCGGTACAGCCTATATTTTCTACCATGGCAAACCTTTCGCGGCTGCCGAGCCGCAGCGCAATGCGGTTCAGCAATTTTTTTACCGGGGATGGGATTTTGACTTATTGTACGATACATTGATCGTAAGGCCTGTAGTATTTTTAGCGCAGATCGATAAATCTGATGTCATTGACCGGTTCTACCAGGGCCTGGCATCACTGGCCCTGTGGTTCAATAAAATATTGGGCGCTACCCAAAATGGAAAGGTGCGCAGGTATGCCGTGATGTTGGCTATCGGGGCCATTATTACTTTAACTATAATATTATACTTATGATACTGGCGGGACTGATCGTTTTATTAATGGGTTGCGGGATGCTGGCATGGCTGGCGGGTCGCTGGAATGACATGCTGCCAAGAGTCATAAGCCTTGTGGGTATTTCCGTTCAGCTGATCATCGTGGTCTGGATATGGCTGACACATCAGCAAGGACCGGCATCGGGTTTATGGATCATCAGCTATACCCATTCCTGGATTCCCGCTTTCGGTATCCAGATCAAACTGGCAGTTGACGGTTTAAGTTTACTAATGATTGCGCTTACCGCATTCCTCGGGTTACTCTCCGTATTGACTTCCTGGAAAGAGATCAATAACCGGGTTGGATTTTTTCATTTCAACCTGCTATTTGTTTTGGCCGGCATTACCGGTGTGTTTTTATCATTGGACCTTTTTCTCTTTTATTTTTCATGGGAGGTCATGTTGATACCAATGTATTTTTTGATCAGCATATGGGGAAATGAGAACCGAACTTACGCGTCTTATAAATTCTTTCTTTTTACGCAGGGAAGCGGATTGCTGATGTTTCTTTCCATATTAGGATTGTACCTAATCCACGGGCGTAATACAGGGGTCTTTACCTTCGATTATGACCAGTTATTAGGCACAATCATGCAACCCCAAACAGCTTTCCTGCTGATGCTAGGGTTCGTAATTGCTTTCATCGTCAAGCTGTCAACCGTGCCTTTTCATTCCTGGCTGCCTGATGCGCACACGCAAGCACCTACGGCAGGCAGCGTTATACTCGCCGGCTTATTATTAAAAACAGGGGCCTATGGGTTGATCAGGTTTGTATTGCCTTTGTTCCCGCAGGCATCACACCAATTTGCGCCGGTAGCGATGGTGCTGGGTGTTGTCAGTATTCTATATGGCGCGAAACTGGCATTCGCGCAAACCGACCTCAAGCGCCTCGTTGCTTATATCAGTGTGAGCCATATGGGATTTATTTTATTAGGAATATACGCCTTCAACGAAATGGCTATGCAGGGTGTGGTTATGCAAATGGTTGCGCACGGGATCAGTACCGGCGCATTATTCATTATTGCCGGGACGCTACATGAACGTATTCAAACGCGAGACATCGGGCAAATGGGGGGCCTTTGGGCGAAGATTCCTAAAATGGGTGTCATGGGACTGGTCTTTGTCATGGCCTCGCTTGGCTTGCCCGGATTAGGGAACTTCGTGGCAGAATTTCTGATACTTACCGGTTCATTTATGGCTAGTCAAACACTCACCATCATAGCGACATTAGGACTGGTTGCTGCTACTATCTATGCGCTGCGTATCATGCAGAAAGTATTTTACGGAACAGAACAAAAACAATGGAAGATCGCTGATTTCAGCATCCGCGAAATGGGTATCATGATAGCCCTGGTTGTTGTGCTTTTGTGGCTAGGCCTTTTTCCTTCGGCGGTTTTAACAGTTTCCAGGCCTTCCGTTCTTAAGGAGATCGAAAGTGTAGATGAAAGGAAGGCCCAAACGGGAGAAACTTATTTCAACCGGCGGGCAATAGTTGACCGGAAAATCACGATGACCGACATAAGTTTGCGTGGACATTATTTGAATATTAACACTAAAAAAGCAAACTGAAATGTCAACAGCAGATACAATGAGCTTATTACCCATGCTTATCTTAGCCGGGGGCATATTGCTGACTTTGATCCTGATCGCATTGACGCGCAGGCATCTATTAGCCTTTATTACGACTGCGCTGACTATTTTAGCTGCTATTACCACCGGTTTATTGCATTTGAATCAACAACCACATATCATCGGAGATATCTTAATAGTGGACCGTTTTGGTTTGTACTACCAGATAATACTGTTGTCGGCAACATTTGTCATCAGCATATTCAGCTATATCAGCCTGGAGCGTTTGTTTCCTGATAAGCGAAAAGAGGAATATTATATATTACTGATGCTGGCTACACTGGGTTCATCAATGATGGTGATCAGCACGCATTTTATATCCTTTTTTGTTAGCTTAGAAACATTGACCATTTCCTTATATACACTGATAAGCTACTACCGTGAGCGGGAGAAAGCAATAGAAGCGGGATTAAAATATTTGGTATTGGCGGCGATGTCTTCCGCCTTTTTATTGTTTGGGATGGCGCTGATCTATGCGGTTTCCGGCGAGATGTCTTTTCATGGATTGCTCGCTTTCGCTACTAATAGCAGGGGCAGTGCCAACGTGATGCTGGTAGCCGGGGCTGGGCTGATGATCGTTGGGATCGGATTTAAACTCGCTTTAGCACCATTCCATATGTGGGCACCAGATGTTTATGAAGGGGCGTCATCTCCTGTATCCGCCTTAATTGCCACAGTTTCCAAAGGAGGGGTGGTCGCTTTGCTGCTCCGTTTTTTCACGATGACCGATCTATACCGCTATCAAAATGTCATGCTGGCGTTTATGGTAATTTCGGCACTGTCTATGCTGGCCGGCAACCTTTTGGCGCTGCAACAAAAAAATGTCAAACGGTTACTGGCCTATTCTTCCATTGCGCATCTGGGTTATTTATTAGTGGCCTTTATTTCCGGGAAAGGAATGGGTGTACAGGCGGCGACCTTTTATATAACCATCTATAGCCTCACCATCCTTGGAGCATTCGGCGTGGTTACCATCATTTCAAAAACAGATCATGAGGCTGGCGAAATAGCTCATTATAAAGGCTTGTTTTGGCGCAGGCCCGTTCTTGCCGCCCTGTTTACGCTGTTTTTGTTATCGCTGGCCGGGATTCCGCTAACCGCAGGTTTTATCGGTAAATATTTTTTACTCGCGGCCGGTTTGGGCAAGGGACAATGGCTGCTTGCTTTTGTGTTGGTGGTGAGCAGCGTAATCGGGCTGTTTTATTATCTACGCCTAATCGTTACCATGATGAGCCAGGAGAAGGATCACCAACCTGCGGTTCCGCCGGAAAACCTTTCTAAGGGTGGTATGATTACGCTCGCGATACTAGGGATTTTAATCGTTGGCTTAGGCCTGAGTCCTGGTTGGCTGATCGATCTTGTCAGAAGCTTGCCGTAATTTCTAAGTAAGAACATTGGAAGGAAATCAAAGACCAGGTGCTATACAGACTTAAATTATATGGAAATCAATTACTGGTGGCTTGGTTTGATCGTCCTCCTTTTGGCGGCATTGGTATATTGGTTGATCAAAAGGAACCTGAAAGACGAAAAAGTTTTTGAAAAGGACCTCACCGGGCCGAAGCACCAGCCGGAACGGTAATCAAAAAGTGTTTAGCCCTTAAAAATAAGCAGCGGAACGGCGAGTTGATGTCCCGGGCTTGTTGTTCCTTTTTCATGTAGAACTTTGTCAAAAAAATTACCCGGACGACTTATAACAGCTAATATATCAGTTTCGCCACGTTTATATAGGGCGTCGAAATTGCCGATCTGGCCGCCGGGCTTCACTGCGTAATTGATAAAAGGTTGTCCTTCATTTGATAATTTAAGTAGCGCATTATTCATCCGGAACTCTAATTCAGATGACGTTTCTTTGCCGCCTTCTTCCGCGCAGGAGATAGATAACACTACATCCAGTTGTTTAGCCATCGAAAATATACTAGAAATAAATTTTAATTCGTCAATACAGTGTACAGTATCAGTAACAAAATTGATGTTCCTTGTTGCTGAAAATTTTGCTCCCGGAGGAATCATCAGTAATGGTTTACACATGGTTTTAATCATATTCATGCAGCGGTTATCCAAAAGAAAGTTATGAATATGATCACCGCTGTGCGCACCCATGACCACTAAATCAACTTTTGTCTCGTTCAGCGTGTCATCTAATACATGGACCAACGTGCCCGGGTCGGTAACAAAATTCATTGCAGGCCTGTATTTGCTGTTAATATTACATTGTTCCAACTGTGCCTTGAGCAAATTTATTTCATCCTCGCTATTCTGAAGATAAGTGTCACGCTCCTCCAATGGCCATGCCGCCAAACCTGCCAATGGAATATCAGCGGCGATAATAGCGGCATTGCATAAAATGACGTCAGCTTTGAGCTGTATCGCCAATTCGTAACCGTAACCGGCAGCATGGCTGGCTATGGCAGAAAAGTCTGTTAGGATAAGCAATTTTTTCATTTGTTTGAATTGGAGGGCCTATAAAGTAAAGTTCGCTAATTCAACTTGCTTAAATAATGATACCGGTCATTATTTAAAGTGATTCGCCATCATAGTTTCTCATTTTTATGTTTTGAAAGTTACTCTATACCAACTCTTCATACTCCTTAGTTATGCCATTTATGGCAAGCTCATCTTAATCGCATCTATTTGGTTAATCATTTGGCCCGGCTGGTTAAGTGAATAGGTAAAAGGTCTTTCATAAATAAAAACCGCCACTAATTCTAAAGCTGATGGCGGTTTCAAATGAGCATTAAATATTGCGATGGTTACGGCTGGGCAATCTCTAAAACGATCCTGCCGCTGATATCACCTTTTTTCATCTCATCAAATACCGAATTGATATTTTCAAGTTTCGCTGCGTGAACTGTTGTTTTCACCTTACCTTCCAAAGCAAAGGAAATGGCTTCTTCCATGTCTTTTCTCGTTCCTACTATAGAACCCCTGATAGTCGTTCCGTTGATAACCGTATCAAAAATTGACAGGTCAAAACTTCCGGCAGGCAATCCGTTCAGGGACATTACACCTTTACGGCGGAGGGCACCCAGGCCTTGTTTAAAAGCGATCGGAGATGGTGCGGTTACCAGCACGCCATGCATGCCTCCGGTCTGTTTCTTTAGAAATTCGCCGGGGTCCTGCTCCTTTGCATTCACAACCAGGTCTGCGCCTAAACTTTTGGCCAAAGCCAGTTTATCATCACCAATATCGATAGCGGCCACATGTAATCCCATGGCCTTGGCATATTGTACCGCCAAATGACCTAAGCCGCCGATGCCCGAAATGGCTACCCATTCACCAGGTTTGGCGTCGGTTTGTTTTAATCCTTTGTAAACGGTAACACCTGCACAAATAATAGGTGCCATTTCCGTAAAATTGATCTTGGTAGGGAAATGTGCTACATACCTGGCGTCTGCTACCACATATTCCGCAAACCCGCCGTCCACGCTATAACCGCCATTTTGTTGGGTTTCGCAGAGTGTTTCCCAACCTGTGTAACAATAATCACAGTGTCCGCAGGCACTATACAACCACGGTACGCCCACGATATCGCCTTCTTTAATATTTTGTACGCCATGCCCCATGGCAACCACGTAGCCTAAAGCTTCATGCCCGGGAATTAAGGGCATTTTTGGTTTTGCAGGCCAGTCACCCTGGCAGGCGTGCAGATCGGTATGGCAAACGCCGCAAGCAATTACCTTAACCAGTATTTCATTTTCGCCGGGCTCTCTGACCGGCATTTCTTCAATTTGCAGGGGTTGTCCAAAACTATGGATTACAGCGGCCTTCATTTTTTTAGGTATCATTTGAGTTGATTTTTTATATTGGTTTTCAATAAGAATGTTATATAGTTTTTATGTTCATATGGAATTCGACACTTAGCTCATCTTTGGTTTTGATCATGCCGCCTAATTTCTTTGGCGGTACGAGATTAAAATCAGAAAAGTTGATTACACGTGAACCCACTAAATGAATGGTTTTTTGATTATCCCGGTCAATTTGATATTTGATCTCAAAGTGCTTACTGACTCCGGCGATTTCGATAATGACCATGCCTGTTATCACTTCCGGTTGAGCAGTCAATTCTGGAAGTTTATTTAAAGAGAGGAAGCGGATACGCAGCAGCGGATACTGCTTTTCATTAAGTGTTTTGCGAAGCTGCTTCGTCATGCCCGAATTGTGGCAATCGAAACTACTGATATTAAGGCCAATAGTCCCTGACAAGGTCACGCCCGGATCTTTTTTACTGCTGACCGTCAGCGTATCGGTCCGGTCATAAGCAGGAATAACGCAGGAGAATTTATTGACATTTGTACTGCCGTTTACGCTCAGGCTGCTGTTTTGGCTAATCACCCATCTTATGGGCGCATTTTCCTTTTCCGGCTGATTGGGGTAAGTAAAACCGGTTACAAAAAGAAATACCGGAACCCAACAAATGATCTTAATTAGCATTGTATGGGATTTATTAGGGGTTAATTTTGGCGAACACCAATCCGGCAATAATGGCCTGTGCCAGTCCATATAAAAACCAGCTGATCACCATGATAACGGTAATGTCCAGCGAACTGAAGGAGATCCACATCACGGGTAAAAGTGCGATGATGGCATAAACCACACCGAACTCTAAGCCCCTCATAATCAGTGTGCCCTTAAACATCGTTTTAAACCTGGCCCAAAACCAGGACAAAGCAAAACTGATGATGAAAGCGTGCAGGTAGAACAATATATCCCTGCTGCCGTCTGAATTGAATAAAGGGTTGTCATAATCCACAAACAATCCCGGGAAATATCTTACGCCAAGGTACAGGCCGCCATAGCTGAGTATAAATAATATACAGCCGGCGATTAATCCTGTGATCAATATTTTTTTCATTTTAAATAGTTAAGCGATAGTGACTGCAGAAGTTAGAAACCTATTGAGGCTTCCAATACCGCACCATGGAAGTTACCGCCGTTAAGGATATTGGCAGATGGATAACCCTGATAATCCTGGTTGACATATTCGGCCTTTGCCATGATGTTTTTAGTGATAAACCAGCCTACTGACCCTGCTTCACGGTTAACAGTGATATTTGAGGAAAAGCCCTGCAATAATGCAGTTACGGTGTTGTAACGAAAGCCCACCCAAAAGTTTTCTTTGCCCTGGGGGAACCTGTAGATGAGGTCAGCTGCATATTGCGTTGCCTTGCGTTCATTGACTTCTGTTATAGCACGTCCCTTGGCACTTTCAGCCGATCCGAAAAATTCGAGGCCCTTATATTTTAGGAATAAGTTACCCATAACGGTATTCACCTCTTCACTAAAACCAGGATTTAACCTGCCCGAAAAAGGGCTGTAATCATTTTCGCTCGATAGTGTGGTTCCATTGGCTATGTTTTGGTTTTCCATTACGTTAAAATAATGTGAACCGGTACGGTCGCCACCAAAAAGGGTACTGCTGTTGGCACTGTGCACCGTATAGCCCGATCCGGTTATTCTAACACGCAGGTCTTTATTTACCTGCTTGTCAAACCCAATCTTTGCGTGAAATGCGGGATCGAACTGGTTGGGTTTGCCCGTTGCCGAGTCAATTTTAGTACCGGCTACAACAGTGGCATCCAGTTCGCCGTTTGTTGCTCCACCCATTACAAAGAACCCTGAATTGGTGTGGATATAAACTTCAGCGCCAATTTCAGTCGCAAATTCGTCCATGATATAGTTCTCTATAAAGGGATTATAAATGGTATTGCCGCCGTCGGAACGCCTAAAGTGCTGATCACCGTAATCCACATCAAACTGGCCGACTTTAATGGTCACGTTTTTCATGATCTGGTTGATCAGGTCGCTTTTTAGGAACAACAATTTATCAAATTGCACGTATCCACCTTTTACCCAGGTGTCCTCATGGTGACGGGTGGCCAGGTATAGTGTTAAGTTCATGCGGATACCATCAGCCAGCTGCGCATCAACATTCAGGTTAGCCATGGGTAAAGCAAAACCATTGGTCAGTGTTTCCAGGCTGTTCACGTTTCCGGTAAATCCTGTTTGAGTCTTAGGTATTGCCGTATTGAAGTTCCTTAGGCCCTGGAATTCCATTTCAAAATTGCCGCCAACTCTGACCTTCAAACCAGTGAAAGGGATAGTATCTGTTTTGGGTGTTTCAAATATATTGATGCCCCGCATGTCATTAGGACGGAAGAATTGTATGGGTTCCTGCTGTGCTTTTACAATACTGGTTACTAGGCAAAAGAGCAGGATAAGTTTAATTTTCATGATGGATGTTATAAATAGGAGTGTTTAAATAGCTTATGCCTTAGTGTAGATTAGCGTAAAATCAAGGGTAATGGCATCACCTGTTGTCATAGCGCCCAGCATGAATTTTGGAGGTTTAACCGCGTAATCAGTCATGTTTAATTTTTCCGAGCCGGTGCAGGTAATATTGCCATCCTTGTTTAGAACGCAATGCACATCCATGGAAATTTCTTTGGTGACGCCCGCAATGGTTAAGCTGCCCTGCGCCTTGATCAGAAATTTATTTTCGCCTTCAGGGGTAACCGTTGCGGATGTTAATTTATAATCAATGTCTTTATATTCTTTAGTGTTCAGGGCTTTATAGGCATTCTTGTTCAAGCCGCTTTCGCTGCCTTTGAGATTGGCTACCGCCAGCGAGAAGGTTAAAGATTTGAGAGAAGTAAGTACGGCTGCATTTCCTGGTTTAAAGTTAAAATCTGCATTTCCCGAAAAGGTTTTGGCATCCATACTCCATTTGTGCAGGGTAGATGTGCCGGACAATTTCATGTCGATATCTTTTGAATCGTTGATTTTATAAGTCGATTGCGCTTGCAACATGCTGCTAAATCCCATCATACAAAATGCTGTAAGTATGAGGGTTTGTTTTAAATTCTTTTTCATTGGGGGTTTGTTAATTATTTGTTTTTTAATGTATTGCAAAATTATTGCGAATTAGTCGTGTAATAAATGACGGTGCTTATAGTATAAAATGATGTGTATCACTAATCAGGTATAGGGATAGATTAAGGGATAGACTATCCTTATTTTGCAGATGAGGATACTGGGATAATGAGCAAGGTATTAAACAGGTACAAAAAAGACTGGCCATCTCATTATCGAAGATGGCCATCCTTTATTTTCAATTGGCTGAATGGATATTCCTTAGAATACAGGCAGCGGTTCCTCTATAGTGGAATAGGGGAAAATCAAAAGGGGCTTGGTTGGATGATCTGCCATCTTTTCAATAACGCTGCCTTCCGTTATCTTTTGAAAGATGTTTAGTTTCCGGTGAACCAGTACGACCATGTCTATTTCAACATGCTGCGATAACCACCGCAGACTGTCGCCAACGCTTTTGCTTTTTATCGCTTTATAAAGAATTCTGGGATTATTTATTTTTAATACTTCCTGCCCAAAGAATTGCTTCAAGGAATTTTCTTCATCCCCGACCGTAGTATCGTCTTTAGAAACATTAGTGATAAGAATCTCGGAATCAGAATAGCTGGCTAGGGTGCTTAAAGAGCGCAAAACATCCGTATCGGTTTCTGCCAGGTCAGTTGCAAAGGCTATGGTTTTATAATCCTTATAACGTACCTGGTAGGGAATGATCAAAACGGGAAAATTAGCTTCCTTAATAATGTCCATAGTGTGGTTTCCCGAAAATAGCGTAGTTAAATAACTGGCGCTATGCATACTGATGATGGCCATAAATATGTTGTTTTTTGCGGCGATATCATTAATGAGATCAGGGACTAAGCCTTCTTCACTCCATTGATTGATCTCCGGCCGGAAATCACTCTTAGGGCCAGCATCTATTTGTGTCTTCAAACGGGCCATTAAATCGCCCAGGTCATCAATGCTCTCTTCTTCGTGTCTACCCGGAGGCCATGCCTTGGGATCAGGATTTCGATCATTTGGAGGAACCGTATATATATTGCAAAGCAGGAGATCGGCCTCGATTTTTTGAGCAAACTTTAAGGCATAATGAGCGGCATAATCCGCGTTTATAGAAAAGTCGGTTAATACTAATATCGTTTTCATGTTTCCGTAGGTAATATCGTTGCGGTAAAAGTGGCTAATTCCGCTGGCTGAAATAATGACGGAGGTTACTTAATGAAATGAGATTAATCATTTATGAATATCATTTCATATCTCCTTTCGGCGTTGATCTTTAAGCTTTTTAAAATGGGACGGGGTAAGGCCGGTAGTTCTCTTAAATTGGTTGGAAAGATGCGCGACACTACAATAATGCAACTGATAGGATATCTCTGTAAGTGAAAGTTCATTATAAACCAGCAGTTCTTTCACCTTTTCTATTTTATGCCCAATAATATAATGTTCTATAGTAGTACCTTCTGATTCCGAAAATAAGTTAGCCAAGTAAGTGTAATCATGAGCCAGTTTCGCACTCAGATAATCCGAAAAATTTATCTTTAAGGGTTCATCGGTGTAATGTACCATTTCAACAATCACACCTTTTATTTTTTCGATCAGGATACTTTTTTTATCATCCATCAGTTCCAGCCCGAATTTTAATAACGCGGTCTTTAACTCATCTTTTTGAGAGGCCGTAATATTTTCTGTGATTTCCGCATTTCCCAGATTTACGACAAGGTAATTGTAGCCAAGGTTCAGCAGCACTTGCTTTACGATGATTTTGCAGCGGATACAAACCATATTTTTGATGTGGAACTTCATAAAAAGAAATGTTATAGCTCAGTGATATTAATTTTAACGCGCTTATAAATTCAAGCTTAAAAGCCGTCTGGACTAAAAAATAAAAGGTGTGTTGATTGTTTCTATTCGGTAACTTGTCTAACCTGCCGTTGTTCCTGCACTCTTTCTCATAACTTCATCGCTTGTGTCCATTATGACTTATCAATATTATCAGCTTTAATCGCGTCCCATTTCCAATTAAGTATTTCAGGCATGTCCTTACCATGTGCGCCGATATAATGCTTATGCTCGATCAATTTATCCTGCAAAAGTTGTTTCAGGTATACGCCCTTGGTGCCGGTTTGTGGTAAGCGATCAACCACATCCATGACCAGGTGAAACCTGTCCATCTCATTTAATACTGTCATATCAAATGACGTGGTAATGGTACCTTCTTCCTTATAACCACGAACATGCATATTGACGTTGTTTGAACGGTTATAAGTTAAACGGTGAACCAGCCACGGGTAACCGTGAAATGCAAAAATGACTGGTTTATCAGTGGTAAATAAGGCATTATAATCAGGATCGCTTAACCCGTGCGTATGTTCCGTGTTTTTTTCCAATTTGAATAGATCAACGACGTTTACCACCCTGATCCTTAACTCGGGCAGGTGTTCATGTAAAATGGTAACCGCAGCTAAGATCTCCAGGGTCGGCACATCGCCGCAGCAGGCCATCACCACATCGGGTTCAGCCTCCTGATCGTTACTGGCAAAATTAAATATGCCTATCCCCCGGGTGCAATGTTCAATCGCCTCATCCATATTAAGCCACTGCGGTGCCGGGTGTTTCCCCGCGACAATGACGTTTACATAATGATAGCTGCGCAGGCAATGATCCATTACTGATAACAGGCAATTTGCATCGGGCGGAAGATATACGCGTACTATTGTCGCCTTCTTGTTGACTACATGATCGATAAAGCCCGGGTCCTGGTGGGTAAACCCGTTATGGTCCTGACGCCATACGGTAGAGGTCAATAATATATTCAGCGATGCGATCTTACGCCTCCAGGGCAGTTCCAAACTTGCTTTTAACCATTTGGCGTGCTGGTTGAACATGGAATCGATGATATGGATAAAGGCTTCGTAGCAGTTAAACAGCCCATGCCTGCCGGTCAATAAATAACCTTCCAGCCAGCCTTCACATTGGTGCTCGCTCAGCATTTCCATCACGCTGCCTTCGGCGGCTAAAAACTCATCGGATGGAACAACAGGTGCGATCCACTGCCGGTTTGTGGCTTCAAATACCAAATCGAGCCGGTTGGATACTGTTTCATCCGGGCCGAAAAGCCTGAAGTTCCGCTTTACCTGGTTTTCTTTGATCACGTCTTTTAAAAATCGTCCGCAGGTATAGGTATCGCCTTCACCATCCGTCCCGGGCGCTGGTACCGTTAACGCATAGTCGCGAAAATCCGGTAAGCGCAGGTCTTTTAATAGCTGGCCGCCATTGGTATGCGGGTTGGCACCCATGCGGCGATCTCCTTTAGGAGCCAGCTCCTGTAATTCAGCCTTAAGTCTTCCGGTTTCATCAAAAAGTTCCTCCGGCTTGTAGCTTTTCATCCAGTTTTCCAGCATCTGCAAATGTTCCGGCGGTGTGGTAGCGGAAACTGCGAGCGGGATCTGGTGCGCACGGAAATTGCCTTCTATTTTATAGCCATCCACATCTTTCGGCCCGGTCCAGCCTTTAGGTGATCTTAAAACGATCATTGGCCAGCGCGGGCGGCTGGTATCTTCTTTAGCAATAGCATCTCTTTTGATCTTGTGGATCTGCGCAATAACCTTATCCAACGCGGCGGCCATTGCTTGGTGCATAGCCTCCGGCTCGTCGCCTTCCACAAAATAGGGCGTCCAGCCATAGCCAAAAAATAATTGTTCCAGTTCTTCATGGCTTATCCTCGCCAAAACAGTCGGGTTAGAAATTTTATACCCGTTTAAATGCAGGATCGGCACCACCGCCCCATCAGTGATCGGGTTCAGGAATTTATTGGAATGCCAGGCGGTAGCAAGCGGGCCGGTTTCCGCCTCACCATCACCCACCACGCAGGCTACGATCAGATCCGGGTTATCCATAACCGCGCCAAAGGAGTGGCTCAACGAATAACCAAGTTCCCCGCCTTCATGAATAGAGCCTGGTGTTTGAGGTGAGGCGTGGCTGGAAATACCGCCAGGGTAAGAAAATTGCGTGAACAGCCTTTTCAGACCGTCCTCATCCTGTGTAATATTCGGATAAATCTCGGTATAAGTGCCTTCCAGATAAGTACTGCCCACAACTGCCGGGCCGCCATGGCCTGGGCCGGAAACATAAAACATATTCAGGTCATACTGCTTAATGGCCCTGTTCAGGTGAGTATATATAAAATTCTGGCCGGGGGTAGTTCCCCAGTGGCCGAGCAACATATGCTTTACATCTGACAGCTTCAGCGGCTCTTTCAGCAATGGGTTGTTGCGCAAATAAAGCTGTCCGACCGAAATATAGTTGGCGGCACGCCAGTAAGCGTCAATTTTTTGCAGCAGTTCGGGTGATAAGGTTTCCACCTCATTAATCAATTCTGTTTCCATGTTTATTGTTGAATAGCGTAGTTAAAGACATTGCAAACCAGCCGGGCGATCATGAGGTCCTCATTGGTCCTGATCACGCGTACGGATACTTTGCCTGTAGATATAGTTGATTTGTTGTCACTGTTTTTCTGTTTATCCAGGCCGATCCCGATAAAATCGAGCCCGTGACAGATCCGTTCCCGGATAATTGCGGAATTTTCACCGATGCCACCGGTAAATATCAGCATGTCCAGTCCGCCCATTCCGGCAGCAAGCGCCCCGATGTTTTTAGTGGCTGCATAACAAAACATCTTTAGTGCTTCTTCGGCCAAAGGATATTTAGGCGCTGCTTGTAGCAACTCCTGGATATCGCTTATACCCGCAATGGCTTTTAGCCCGGACTGCTTGCTAAGCAACTCATCCAGCTCATCCATTGTCATCTTGGTTTGTTTAAGTAAGAAAACGATCACACCGGGATCAAGATCACCTGGCCGGGTTCCCATGACCAGCCCACCAAGCGGGCTTAGCCCCATCGTGGTATCTATACCAAATCCATTTTTTACAGCGGCCATACTGGCACCATTGCCCAAATGCGCGATGATGATCTTTTGCTCCGCGACCGGTGAATACTCTTTTGCCAGTTCCTGCATAATAAATTCATAGGATAAGCCGTGAAAGCCATATTTCATTAACCCTAGTTTTTTATATATCGCAGGCAACGGGTAATCTTTAACATAGGATGGCATATCGCGGTGAAAACAAGTGTCGAAGCAGGCTACCTGTTTGATTTCGGGATACGCAGCCTGGAAAGCTTTGATGGCGCTTATTTCGTCCGGTAAATGATTCGGGGCGAGGTAAACCATTTCATCAAGTTCCTTTATCAGGTCATCATTGATAATCGCGGGTTTGAAATGTTTGGGGCCACCCTGTACAATGCGATGGCCAATGGCCATTAACGGGTATTTTTCATGTTTGCTTTTCAGCCAGGTGATGACCTCTGAAACAGCCGCGCCAAAACTGTCATAATGTTTATCGTGGCTCTCCATGATATGATCAGTAGCATCTTTGATCTCCAGGTGCGCGCTCTCCTCGCCGATACGCGTGATTGATCCTACCCATTCCATGTTAGTAGAAAGCGCATGGTACAGGCTGAATTTCAGGCTGGAAGACCCGCCGTTAATACTCAGGATAAAAGTCTTCGATCGGTCAGATCCGGCCACTGTCTGCATAATTTAAAAGCGTTTAAACAAACCTACGGAGGTTAGGCATACGATAAAATGATGCTCAGCATACTAAAAAATGATAATTGTCACTAATTAGGAAAACAAGGTGAAAATCATCTCCGAAGGCGGCTCTTATTAAAAAAGTGACGCAGGTCACTTTTTTAACTGCCCGTTATCATATAATGTCCAGTTGTTAATGATGATATTTGTTGGATGTGATCATATCAGGTCATGATCACCTATGGAAAACACCGCGCTGTTAATCGCCATTATCCAAAACGCCATTGATGGCATCATCACAATCGATGAGAATGGCGTAGTAGAACTGATAAATCCCGCCGCCTGCCTGCTTTTCGATTACGATTCGGATGAGGTAATTGGCAATAATATTTCTATGCTGATGCCGCAGCCTGATAAAGACGTGCATGACGATTATATCTTTCGGCACCAGCAAACCGGCAAAGCCAATATCATTGGAATAGGCCGTGAGGTGATCGGACTAAGAAAAGACGGAACTGTATTTCCGTTTCGTTTAGGGTTAAGCGAGGTACAGTTTGCAGGACGTAAGATCTATACCGGGTTTATCCATGACCTCAGTAAGGAGAAGGAAGCTGAGCGGCGCTTAAAGGAATATGCGTCACACCTGGAAGAGCTGGTTGAAGAGCGGACGATGTCGCTGAAGGCAACGGTTAAAGCATTGGAAAATGCTAAAGAGGATCTTAGCCTGTCCCTGGATAAAGAAAAGGAATTAGGGCAGTTAAAGAGCCGGTTTGTGTCTATGGCCTCCCATGAGTTTCGGACCCCGCTCACTTCGGTAAAGCTTTCCGCCTCCCTGATTGAAAAGTATGCTGAACCCCTGGCAAGCCCTAATGTCAGTAAGCATGTAAATAAAATCAAACAGGCGGTGAGCAACCTGACCGTTATCCTGAATGATTTTCTATCCCTGGAGAAATTAGAAGCCGGTAAAGAAGAAGTTACCTATAACGATTTCGACCTGGTTAAGTTCTCCGAGGAGATCGCAGAAGAAATGCAGGTGATGGCCAAGCAAAACCAAAATATTATTTATCAGCATACCGGAACTAAAAGCACCGTCAACCTGGATGAAAAACTGCTGAAAAACTGTATTAATAACCTCATCACGAACGCGATCAAATATTCCGGTGAAAATACATTCATTGATTTCACAACAGAAATTGACGATAAACATTGCATCATTACTGTCAAAGACAATGGGATAGGGATACCGGAAGCAGACCAAAAACATTTGTTTGAAGCATTTTTTCGGGCACATAATACCGGAACCATTCCGGGTACAGGCCTGGGGTTAAATATCGTGACGCGCTATGCCGGGCTGATGAATGGCAAAGTCGATTTCAAAAGCGTTATTAACCAGGGCACATTATTCACTATTTCATTCCCATTATCATGAGCAAAACAGTGCTGATCATTGAAGACAATAATGATATCCGCGAGAATATTTTCGAAATACTGCAATTGGCAGACTACACGGTATATGAAGCCCAAAATGGCAAAGCCGGTGTTGAACTCGCTATTCAGCATAAACCCGATATTATTCTCTGCGATATCATGATGCCCGAACTCGACGGCTATGGTGTATTATATATGTTGAATAAAAATCCGGAAACCGCAAATATTCCATTTATCTTCCTGACCGCAAGGGCGGAAAGGCTCGATCACCGCAAGGGAATGGAGATGGGTGCAGATGATTACCTGACCAAGCCTTTTGATGATATGGAGCTTTTAAATGCCATAGAATCCAGGCTTAAAAAAAAGGACGCCCAGCGTGAGTTTTATAGCAAATCCTTGGACCGGCTGGGCAGTCTGATCTCCAATAAAGACGGCCTGGCCGAAATGAAAAAAATCATACAGGAACGCAGGACAAGGCAGTTCAAAAAAGGACAGGTCATCTATTATGAAGGCGATAAAGGCACCGGCTTATATTTATTGATTAATGGAAAAGCAAAAAGCATCAAACTGGCCCCGGACGGTCGTGAACTCATGACCGGCATTTATTCACCCGATGACTATATGGGGATCAACTCCATGTTGTTAAATGAAGCGCATTCAGATACGGCGACCGCTATGGAAGACAGCACTGTTTGCCTGATCCCGAAGGAGTCATTGGAACAGCTCATGAACCAGTACCCCGATGTGGCAAGGGAATTTATCAAATTGCTCGCCAAGGATGTGAAAGACAAAGAAGAACACCTGCTGCAAATGGCCTACAATTCCGTACGAAAAAAAATGGCAGATGCCATGGTTCGTTTGCAAAGCCAGCAGGGTGATGAAGATAGAATCTTTAAAATTACTCGCGAGGACCTGGCTGCCATGACCGGAATGGCCACCGAAACAGTCAGCCGTACCCTTTCAGATTTTAAGGATGAAGGTTTGATCGAAAAGAAAGGTAGCGTTATCAGGGTGGTTAACCTGGAAGGCCTCGCAAAAATGAAAAACTAAGTAAATGTTAATGACACATTCAGGCGCTGATCATCACGCAATGATGATCGCAGACTTTAAAAAAAGGTTTTATGTAGTGCTTTGCCTAACAGTCCCTATCATGCTGTTATCGGGTATGATACAGCAATTTTTAGGTTTGCGCTGGCAGTTTACCGGCTCGTCCTATATTTTGTTTGCGCTTTCCTCAATCGTATTTGTTTATGGCGGGTGGCCCTTCCTGACCGGGCTGGTTGACGAAGTAAAAACAAGAAGCCCCGGAATGATGTTCCTTATCGGCTTTGCCATAACTGTAGCCTACTGTTACAGTGCAGCAATTGTATTTGGCTTGAAAGGGATGGATTTTTTCTGGGAACTGGATACCTTAGTGCTGATCATGCTGTTAGGACACTGGATCGAAATGAGATCAGTCGCCGGCGCATCAAAGGATCTGGAATTGCTGGTAGCCTTAATGCCGGACGATGCACACCTGGTTCTTGATAACAATGTTAATGACGTGAAAACGGATACGCTTAAAGAAAGTGATGTCATATTAATTAAGCCCGGTGAAAAAGTGGCGGCTGACGGCATTGTTTTGGATGGCGAAAGCTATTTAAATGAGAGTATGCTGACAGGGGAATCCAAACCCGTAAAAAAAGTTGCCGGTGATAAGTTGATCGCTGGCTCCATTAACGGGAATGGCTCTTTTAAAGTCAGGGTTTCTCATGCCGCCAAAGACTCTTACCTTTCGCAGGTGATCAAACTGGTTGACGACGCGCAACAGTCAAAATCACAAACACAATTACTGGCCGATACGGCAGCAAAATGGTTAACGATAATTGCGCTGGTTAGTGGCATTTCCACATTTTTGTATTGGTATTTAACCGGGCAATCTTTAGCCTTTGCCATGGAAAGAATGGTGACCGTTATCGTGATCTGCTGCCCACACGCGCTGGGGCTGGCAGTGCCGCTGGTAGTCGCCAAATCAACGACCTTGTCCGCCAAACATGGATTGCTGATCAAGAACCGGACAGCCTTTGAAAATTCGAGAAAGATCACCACTGTGGTTTTTGACAAAACAGGAACCCTGACTATTGGAAAGTTCGAAGTATCTGCCGTCGTTTCGCTTGATAAGACATTGCAAGAAAACGATATTCTTACGCTGGCAGCAGCTCTGGAACAAAATTCAGAGCATCCCATTGCGACCGGTATCCTGCAAAAGATAAAAGACTTAAAGATCACAGCTTTTTCAACGGTAGATTTCAAAGCCATTACCGGCCAGGGCGTGCAGGGTACCGTAAACGGTAAAAAGATTTTGGTAGTCAGCCCGGGTTATTTGAAAGTAAATAAAATTGCACTTCCTAAAGGGTTTACCGCCAATGATACGGATACCGTTGTATTTCTGATCATAGGCGATCAGCTTTCCGGCTATATCGCCTTATCCGACCGGATAAGGCCTGAATCTGCAAAAGCCATTAAAGCTTTAAAACAGGAAAATATCAAATCCATTTTGCTGACCGGAGATAACAGTAAGGTGGCGGCAAGTGTAAGCAAAACGTTAGGTATGGATAGTTTTATCGCCGACGTGTTACCTGGTCAGAAACTGGAGAAGATAAAAGAATTACAGCAAAAAGGAGAGTTTGTCGCGATGACCGGTGATGGGGTTAATGACGCACCTGCGCTTGCACAGGCGGACATCGGGATAGCGGTCGGTTCCGGGAGTGACATTGCTGCGGAAACCGCCGGGATAGTTTTGGTGAACAGCGATCCGAATGATGTTGTCAGCCTGATCAGTTTTGGTAAGGCTACCTATCGGAAAATGGTACAGAACCTGATTTGGGCCACCGCCTATAATGTCGTTGCATTGCCGCTGGCGGCGGGTGTACTTTATAACCAGGGCTTCTTACTGAGCCCGGCTGCGGGGGCTGCGCTCATGACACTGAGCACTATAGTAGTTGCTGTTAATGCAAGTTTTCTAAAAGTAAAACCGTAATACTTTAATTTACCGAAACTGACCAGCATCATTTTTATTGCTGACCCCGCTCATTCTTTACCCCACGCATTAGCGGTAATTTTGATTTGAATAAATACATCACCAATGAAAGTGGTAGCATATAGTATCAAGCCCTTTGAAAAAGAATACCTGGCCATAGCCAATCAGAAGAGGCACGATATTACTTTAATATCGAATGCCCTTAGCCTGGATACCGCATCTTACGCGGCAGGTAAAGAAGCCGTGATCGTCGTTACCAATGACGATGTTTCGGCTAAAGTCATAGATAAGTTAGCCGTTCTCGGCATTAAATATATTATTACCCGTTCTACCGGGACCGACCAGATCGATAAAGCTGCGGCAGCGCGGCATGGTATCAAATGGTCTAACGTGCCTTATTATTCGCCCCAGGCGATAGCAGAACATGCCGTGGCCCTTGCCCTTGCGTTGAGCCGGCACTTGGTGGAAGCTGACCGCGACTGCCATCATTTTGATTTCAGGAACGACAATCTGATCGGTTTCAATTTTTCCGGTAAAACGGTTGGCTTGATCGGTTTGGGACACACAGGCCTGGCAGTTGCCAGCATATACAATGGTATGGGATGCAAAGTGATCGCTTTTGACCCTGCCTTTCCCGAAAATACGCCGGAGATTGAGCAGGTTACCATGGAACAACTGCTGGCCGAAGCCGACATCATTTCCCTGCATCTTCCTTTAACAGTATCAAGCAGGCACCTGATCAACAAAGCCACGCTTTATCAAATGAAAGATGGTGTAATGCTGATCAACACCTCCAGGGGGCCCATTATCAAAACGATTGATGCGATCACCGCTCTGGAAAAAGGAAAGTTGGGTTATTTGGGGCTGGATGTTTACGAATTTGAAAAGGGTTTGTTCTATGAAGATCATGAGAGTGATTCTTACAAAGATCCTTTGCTTGAAAAATTAATGAATAACAAAAATGTCCTCATCACCCCGCATCAGGCTTACCTGACAAGGGAAGCCCTTCAGGAAATTGCCGATCAGACCATTAAAAACCTGGATCTTTGCACTGAAAGTACGACCCCATTGATCGCAGAATTATAACTCAAAAGAATATATGACCATCATCAAAAATCTATTAGCCATCAGTGCCGAAGAACTTTACATCCATTTAAAAAAGGATTTTACTGTCTATATCAATGCTAAATTAGATTCCAATCTCCGTATTGATTTCTCACATGTTTACGATGTGATCAACGTGCTTTTTCCCGAAGTGCTCGAAGGCACTGCACTGACTATTGTGGTCACCAGCGAGCAAATTACTGTGTCTGATAATGCAAAGGACTCCGAATACAATACGGAACTTCTTGAAAAGCACCTTGTGGATTTCATCACAGAGCAGTGCAGCTGAGCTTTATAAATGCAATTTTTTATTTAACTAAAACAGACTAAATGCCATACCTGCAATTAGAGGTTAACGAAACCTATTCCATTGAAAAAAAGAAACTGCTGGCCAAAACACTGGGCGAAATTTTTTCGCGCGTAATGGAGGCCAATGTAAAGCGGGTGACCGTCACCATCCGGGAATTAGGAGCAGGCGCTGTATGGCGCTGCACGGATGATGAACCCGTGCCTGCACCATTGCTCATGTGCGATACACGCAGGGGCCGTCCGCCGGAAAAACGAGCTGAATTGGCAAAAGCGCTGATCGGTGCCTGTGAAGAAATATTGGGTTTAAAACCAGACCTGCTTAACGTGGAATTCACCCAGCATGCCGGTGACGAAATGTACCATCCCTTAATGGGCGGTTTAAGTGAAGACTGGAAACCTGACGAAGCCTAAAATCATAAACTCGCAACGTTGGTTTTATTAGCAAAGGGGCTTGAGCAATCAGGCCCTTTTCTTATTTTATAGTTGGGTGTTTTAACCGGTGGTAAAGGTGGGTCATCTTGATCCTGAAAATATCAGCCAGCAAGGTAAATAAAAGAATAGCCACCGGAACGAGAAAGGCGTGAAAACGAAAGTAGCGGAACAGAAAAGCGCCGGCCAAGGCACCGCAGAGGAAAAAGAAAATAATGGCACACCTGAGCTTTATTCGTATTTTCAGGGCTACTTTATCAGTTGTGTTTTTCTGTAAAACCTGGGCCAGCTCTATGCCAAGGTCTGTGAAAGTTCCGGTAAGATGCGTGGTACGGACCACAGAGCCTGAGACTATGGAAACCAGCGAATTCTGCATGCCCATCGCAAACAGCAAGCTTCCTGCGAAAAGTTCTTTTGAAATTAAACTATGATCATAATGCGAACCTGCCAGCGATACGGTTAAAAGAATTCCGGCTTCGATCAATATCGGGATAACATAGGAATAGCGCTGGTTACGTCCCAGCCAGGAAACGATCAGGCTGGAAATAAACGCTCCGGCTAAAAACAGGAACATCCAGAGTGCTACGACCCGGGCGGTCTTCCAGTCCTGCATGGCGACGCGTTCCGCGAAAAGCGCAGCATGGCCCGTAACATTGGTCGTCAACACGGCAAAGGCCAAAAAGCCCGCCGAATTTACAAAGCCAGCCGTTATGCCGAGTAATGTCGCCAGTTTAACGTTATGCCCGTAAGTCCTTTTGGTACCCAGGTGCCTTAGCATGAGTAACTACGGATTGAATTGTGCTGACGTGCATTTCCTTTTTTAAAATATCGATGAAAATTTCCGGTAGTTGTAATCACTTTTTTTACTTGTTTTTAACGCTTAAGTCCAGCGCCAACGTGTTGGTGACGTTGTATAATTTCATTTCCAGCTGTTGGTCAAGCTGGTAAACATCGTTGTACATCACCAGTACGCCCTCATTCACTGCGCAGGTGATATAAGTCACATGAAATGGGATTTTGTGTTTTAAGATAAACTTCCGCTCTTCATTTTTCTTTAAGGCCTTGGTGATTAATGGGATGCTTTTAGAATTACCGTCGTTCGCCAGCAGTAGTCCGGCCAGCTTTTGCGCGTGTTCAACATTTAATGTTCCGTTACTGACCGCCCGGTCATCCTTTTTAAAAGATAACTGGTCTTGGGTGTTCCCCAAATAAATCCCTTCACGGTCATAAAATGTAAAGTATATCCGCCTGGAAGTGGCATTCCATCCTTTTGATATCTGTACGGAACCAATAGCGCTTACCAATGAAGGCGTTGGGTTCAGTGGGTTTCCCGCCAATATCCTGAACTGATAGATGGTATCCGGCTGGTGAAACTCAAGTGTGAAAGACGGGATATTAACTGCTATATATGTTGCTTCCTGATTGCCGTCCCAACGCAGGCGTTCCAGGTTTATGGCCATTTTTTTGATATCAGATTCAGGAAACTCATAGTTATCACCGGTATACAGGCCGGTGAGCAAACGCATATGGTATTGGAGATTGGTGTAAGCTTTTGTCTTTGGCTGTAAATTTTCGATCGCGCTCATAAAATCGGCTTGATTTAAAGCATTTTGCAATTCAATATCTGCGTGGAAGCCATTAAAATTCCCGGCATCTAGTTTTTCGGACGGAAAATTCATATTCAGTTTTCCATAATGCAGGTTATTGATCAGCGTGATCATAGCGTCGGTCAACAGGATATCATAAGCCGCCTTTTGGGCATCGCTTACTTTTTCAGGGTGTTCGACCATCAGGTGTAATTGGTCATAGGTCAGTTCCGCCGGATGATAATCCGCCGGGATCAACCCGTATTGTACCACGCAATCCAGCAACATCATCGCGTCCCATTTATGATTTTTTATTTTTTCGGAAGCGATCCATATGAGATTATTTCCGGTTATCGCATAAAACCGTTCTACCGAAAGCGGAAAAAGCAAGCCGCCGGTAGTCTCGGCTGTTTTGATGGCTGCGGTTATGGAACTATCTGGCACAACAGCAAGCATAGCTTTGGTTGTTGAATGGAGCACTGCGGCTTTTGCTGCACCGGACATTTGCAGGACAAAGAAGATAATGCCCATGATGACACCGACCTTTAATCCTAATTGTAAAAACGAAATTACTCTAATGGGCTTTTGCATTTTGTTATGATTAGTGATGCAAAGCTCCTGAAGATCAACCGGTTTTAGAATGACAGGAGTCATTTTAAAAACTGATGTTAAACATTCAGACAGCAACGTGTTGCTTAAAGTATCGCATTTACCTAATCCTGAAAAATAAGCAACGGTATACTTACCTGCCCGGCCATTTTTTTGGTATCGCTCCCATGTAACAGATCTTTAAAAAAGCCATGCGGCCGGTGCACCATCGCCAGCATATCTACCTGTCCGTGCTCGCATAACCAATCCAGTCCGGTTTCTGTCCCCGCGCTTTTAACCATCCGGTAATAGATCTTTGGATAATTGGCGGTATCGGCTAATTCTACTAAAAAGTTTTTTATCCAGTGCTCAAACTCTGGCGATTGGTATTTGCCATCGTAGACATGGGTCAGCAGGATCTCTGCGTTTAGTTGTTTGGCCAACGAGATCAGGGTGTAAATAAATTTAAGGTCATCATCCGGTTTTTTAAAATCGGTAGCAAATGCGATCTTTTTGACGGGTACAAACTTCGCTTTTGGCGGAATAAGGATCAGGGGCTTGTTCGTAATGTCGATCACATTTTTGCAATGGTCCCCGAAAAGAAAAGAACTTAATCCCCCGCGATGGTGGGTGCCCATCAATATCAGGTCTATATACTGGCTTTTTACAAAGTGGCCTACGTCATTTGTTACGGTACCCGCCTCGCTGGCATAGGTTATTGCCGGCCTGAACGTTTCAGAGTGGTCATTTTGCTCTATATGCGCTTTCAAACGCTTGAGTTCTTTTTCACTGTCTTCCAATAAGGTGCAGCTCTCTTCCATCGGCCACGCTACCATGCCGGACTGTGGCACTTCAGCGGGAATAATGATGGCATTTCCCAATACGATATCTGCCTTGATCTGCTTTGCGAACTGATAGCCATATTCTGCCGCGTGTCTCGCGGCAGACGAAAAATCAGTTAAAAAAAGTAATTTTTTCATTTTTAGGGGTTGATGTTTTGATTCGGTAAAATGATCAATCCTATGGGGTCAAATAATGATGCCCGTCATAAATTCAGATGATCCTGCACCTGAAAAGTGATCTTTTCAGGGACAGTTTTTTACCCGGTTCGTGATTATGATCACTGGGTTGTGTGCCATCCGTCATTTTTTTCAGGCCCTGTCCAGCCGACTTTTGTAAACATTACAATCAGTCATTCCTTTATTAAATAACGATGAGATTCCTCCGATTTAACTTTAATCATCCCTTTAAGGGTAAAGCCAGCTTAATACCGCTGTTAGCTGTGAACCCGGTTATCAAAAATATACTCGTGGACAGTAAGCTCAGTAACCTGGTCGAGATCCCGATCGACGACTGTCACTGCGGTAGGTGGAGGATTATCCTGGACTGGGACCATGATGGCCGTGTTTTCACGCACCAGGAAGATTTTGAGGTGCTGAAAAAGAAAAGGGTGCTGTTGTAAATACTATTCTTTAAGTTAATATTAAGGTTCTTAACATTAATAGTGATTTTACGTGTTAAGGTCATTGTTACGCGCTATAAATTAGCTTCATAAGAAACTTATTTTCAATATATAATTATATATTTGATATTCTTTTTACCTTTTTGACAGGATTTATACAATCCAGAATTTGCTCTTTAATTTATTGACCACATGAAAGCCGATCCTCTGTATATTATTGCAATTGGCGCCTCTGCAGGCGGCATGGAAGAAATAAACTCTTTTTTTGATCATACGCCTCTCGACGGCGTTTCCTACATTATTATTCAGCACCTGTCTTCGGACTTTAAAAGCCGTATGGTAGAGTTGCTGGCCAAGCACAGCAAGCTGGTAGTCAACGAAGCCAAAAATGCCATGAAGGTCATGAGTAACCAAGTTTACCTGATACCTAATGATAAGTTTATGACAATAAAAGATGGGAAATTATACCTGTCAGACAAGGAGACTGTCAAAGGGCCGCATTTGACCATCAATGCATTTTTTAAATCGCTGGCAGATGATTACGGTAAAAAAGTGATCGGCGTTGTCCTCTCAGGATTGGGGTCTGATGGTACCGAAGGAATAAAAGCTATCAAAAAAGCAGGGGGCATGGTGATTGCCCGTAACCCGGAAACGACTGAATTTGGCAGTATGCCGTCTAATGCTATCGCCACCGGCCTCGTTGATTTTGTACTGGAACCGTCGCTGATGCCAGATGCTATTGAGGATTATGTAAAACAAGGGGGAGAATTAATAGCGGATGATAAGGACGACGAACTTCATATAAGGTCAATTATAGATTTAATAAAAGACAAATCACCGCTTGATTTTTCTGACTATAAGTTGCCTACTTTGATGAGAAGGACTAAGAGAAGGGCCGCTTACGGCAATTTTAACTCTCTTGCTGTCTATCTGGATTTTCTAAGAATAACACCGGCTGAAGTAGAAGCGCTCACCAAAGACTTCCTGATCAGTGTCACTTCTTTTTTCAGGGACAAAGAAGCATTCAGCTATATCCAGAAACATATTTTACCGGTTATATTGGCAGGCCTCGCTACAGGTGAAGAATTAAAAATGTGGGTAGCCGGCTGCGCAACCGGTGAAGAAGCATATTCACTGGGTATATTAATAGCTGAACAGTTAACAGGTAAATACAAAGACACGATTGTGAAGATATTTGCCACGGATATTGATAGTGCCGCATTGGAGCACGCCGGAAAAGGAGTTTACAATCAAGAAATCACACAAAGTGTTTCTGTCGAAAGACTGGAAAAGTATTTTATTTCAGAAGGCGAGCATTACCGGGTGCGGCCGGAAGTACGCAGTATGATCATTTTTGCCCAGCATGACCTGGTTAAAAACCCTCCGTACTGTAATATGCACTTTATCAGCTGCCGCAACCTGCTGATCTACATGACGCCGATACTCCAAAAGAAAATATTTTCCATGATGATCTTCGGCTTAAAAAGAGATGGATATCTCTTCCTGGGCTCCAGCGAAAATCCGGCACCCGTTATTAAGAACCTGGAGGTTGTCAATAAAAAATGGAAGATCTACAAGAACCTGAAAGTAAAAAGGGACGTGAGTTTTGATGTGTTTTCCTTACCGGAACTACTGGACATCAAACGTACTCCTTCAATTGCCCATGAGATGACATCCCATAATTATGGTAATACCATTTCCGAGGCAATGCAGGTTTCGCTGGCAGGCGAGCAGCATTATTTGGCGATATGCATTGATGAGCATAATCTGGTCATAAAAACTTACGGCGATACTAAAAGATATTTGCTACAGCAGAATTTTACATCTAACCTGGTTGAACTGCTGCCTAAACCGCTTGCTGTTGCCTTCAACACCTTGATCAAACGGGTCGGACAAACTAAAAAACTGGTTTCCGTCAGCGGCATCAAAATTATAAATGCGGATGCTATTGTGAAAGTCAAGCTTTCCGTCAGGCCGCTTGCTGTGAATAAGAACGAGCAAAAGTTGCTGATGGTTACTTTTAGTCCTGACGAAACTGCAACACTTCAGCCGGAAGGCGATATCGTATTTGATGAAAAAATCTATCACGACCAATACACGGTCAACCTGGAAGAAGAACTGAAGGAACTGAAGGTAAAACTGCATTCCGCCTACGAACGGCTGGATGCTTCCAACGAGAATATGCAGTCTTTTAATGAGGAGTTAATCTCTGCCAATGAGGAAATGCAGAGTACCAATGAAGAAATGCAGTCGGTTAACGAAGAATTGCATACCATCAACGCGGACTATCAATTAAAAAACAAAGAGCTGCTGGAAATCAATGACGACCTGAACAATTACTTCAGGAGTAACGTCAACGGGCAGTTATTTATTAATAATGACCTGCTGCTGATGAAGTTTTCGCCCGGTACGGTCAAACAGATCAACCTCCTGGAAAGCGATATCGGCAGGCCGCTAAGCAATATTTCTACCAATATCAAGTTCGAAACCATTATTGAAGATATTAAAGAAGTATTGCAAGAAGGCAACATCATCACCAAGGAAATTGAAACTAACAATGGAAAATGGTACCAGATCATGACCATGCCTTATATCCAGCAAATTGACCAAAAACGGAACGGCGCTATTGTGACTTTTAATGATATTAGTGAATTAAAAGCTGCACAACTCGACCTGGATCAAAAAAACGCCAGTTTGACCCGGATAAACAGCGACCTGGATAATTTCGTTTACACTGCCTCTCATGACCTGTTAGCGCCGCTGGCCAATATAGAAACCAGCATTGGGGTAATGAACCTGATCAAGGTTGCCGACCCCGGCATGCTGAAGTTTT